>JAEEGK010000973.1_pt1 | contig 71558 bp, 75 predicted proteins | sample 8958771 | NCBI WGS metagenome assembly JAEEGK01 (sample SAMN16246547, study PRJNA631951) | gut metagenome | biome: gut microbiome; feature: rumen; material: SC-attached | host: Bos | place: Iran: Karaj | collected 2018-10
GTAGCTTCCTGGATCTCGAGGATAGCCTGAGCCTGACCTTCAGCCTCACGGATCTGAGCTTCCTTCTTAGCCTCAGCTCTGAGGATAGCTGCTTCCTTCTCACCTTCTGCAACTCTGATTGCAGATTCCTTCTCACCTTCTGCGATGAGGATCTTCTCTCTCTTCTCTCGCTCAGCCTTCATCTGCTTCTCCATCGCCTGCTGGATCTCCTTAGGCGGGATGATGTTCTTGAGCTCTACTCGGTTGACCTTGATGCCCCAAGGGTCTGTTGCTTCGTCCAGGATCTCTCTCATCCTTGTGTTGATGATGTCACGTGATGTGAGTGTCTGGTCGAGCTCGAGGTCACCGATGATGTTACGGAGAGTTGTAGCTGACAGGTTCTCGATAGCGATGATCGGACGCTCGATACCGTATGTATAGAGCTTAGGATCGATGATCTGGTAGAACACGACAGTATCGATCTGCATCGTAACGTTATCCTTTGTGATAACGGCCTGGGGAGCGAAGTCTGCGACCTTCTCCTTGAGTGAGATCTTCTTTGCTACCTTATCGATGAAAGGGACCTTGAGGTGAAGACCTGTGTCCCAGGTAGTCTTATAAGTTCCGAGACGCTCGATGATGAACGTTGTTGCCTGCGGTACGATCTTGATGCATGAGATGATCAGGCCGAGGATCACACCGATTACGATTACCAGACCGATGACAATGCCTACTGCAGCGCCGTCTGATGAAAGATTCATTAACATTTTCCAATTCCTCCTTAGTTGTTTGCTTCTACCGGTTCAACGATGGCCTTGACGCCCTCGAGAGCCGTAACTCTTACCCTTGTACCTTCGGAGATCGGGATCGAAGCCTTAGCGCTCCATACCTGACCTTCCACCTTGATCTGCCCTTTGCCGTCGTCAGGAACGATGTCCTTGATAACGACTCCCTCCGAACCGATGTATCTGTCAGCATTGGTCGGCTGGGCATATCCCTTCTTCTTTTTGTCCAGTCTGGGCTTGATCCAGATCATGCAGATGATAAAGGTGATGACCGTCACTACTGCCATCGCGATGATCTGTACCAGGATATCAGCACCGCAAAGTGCGAGTATCATGGCGACCAGTGCGCCGGCACAGACCCAGACACTGACAAGCGCTGTCGTCATGAATTCTATTACAAGTGCGACGACTGCGACTGCGAGCCATAAAAGCCACAGATTTTCCATAAATCTATCCTCCTATTCCTATTATTCGGGGATTCCAACCCCCTTCTGACAATTATACAATAATCGTTGATGTTTTTGGGGATTATCGTACGCGCGCGCCGGCCTCGTCGTAAAACACTTCTTCAAGTGTCAGACCGCACGCGGGCAGCGTTCTGCCGGCATTCTTCCTGTCTCGGGATTCGATTATCCCTCCGACGGAATCCGCGGGTATCCTTCCCATGCCGGCTTCAAGGATCGTGCCTGATATGATGCGCACCATGTTGTACAGGAATGCTTCTCCCTTAACTTCGATCTCGATCATCTCAGGGCAGCATTCAGCTCTTCTTACCTCGACGCCAGTCAGCCTTCTTACAAAGGTGTTCTGGCTGCCGCCTGCTGCACAGAAAGCCTCGAAATCATGCTCTCCCGCAAAGAAGGATGCTGCCGTCTTCATCGCCTCAAGATCCAGGTCATAAGGACAGAAATAAGAGTATCTGGCGTGCAGGGGTGAAGGTGTCCTCGAATTATAGATCCTGTACACGTACCTCTTGCCGCCTATATCGAATCTTGCCGAGAAATCATCTCTTACGTAAAAAGCCCTCGTGACGGCAACGTCATCATCCAGGATGGCATTCATCGCCAGAGGGATATTTTCCTCGGGAATGACAAACGGGACGTCGGCATGACTTAAGTGGCATCTCGCATGCACACCTGCGTCAGTCCGGGAACATCCCGTAAGTCTTATGTTCTCTTTGAATAATGTGCCGAGCGCCGTCTCCAATACATCCTGAACCGCTCTTCCGTTCTTCTGCGACTGGAAGCCTGAGAACGAAGTTCCGTCGAATTCGGTTATCAGAGCAAGACGCGGCATCGGGCGGGACGGCTTACTTGCCGTTCTTACCGTGATCAGCGCAGGACTTGCCCATCATGGCAGCTCCTACGATACCGGCATCGTTGCCCATCTGCGCAAGCTCGATCCTTGTCTTCTTTACTCCGGGGCCGAAGTAAGGTCTGGACATTGTCTTCTCACGCATGGGGATAAGGAGCGGATCGCCTTCGTTGCAGACACCGCCGCCTACCACGAGGACTTCAGGCATGAAAGCATTGATCGCATTAGCCAGACCGTCCGCCAGATAAGAAGTATAAGTATCGACAACTTCCTTGGCTGTCTCGTCGCCGTCACGCATCGCGATGAAGGCTATCTGTGCATTCCATTCGCCCTGCTGTTCGTATACCTTGTTAAGAAGTGAATCCGGATTCTTCTCGGCAGCTTCCCTTGTCATCCTCGCAAGAGCGGATGCGGAAGCATACTGCTCAAAGCAGCCCTTCCTGCCGCACGGACATTCAATGCCGCCGGAGACGAGAACGGTGTGTCCGAACTCCGAACCTGCCTGATTGAAGCCTGAATATATCTTGCCGTCAACGATAACGCCTGCGCCTACGCCGGTTCCGAGCGTGATCGTAACCGAGTCCTTTGCACCCTTTGCGGCACCTGCAACAGCTTCAGCCATTGCAGCGCAGTTTGCATCGTTGTCGATGTATACCGGAAGATCGATGACCTCCCTTATGAGCTTTCTCATCGGAGCCATAACAAAAGGCAGATTGTTGGAATATACGAGAAGACCCTCGTCATTGTCAGGTGTTCCCGGAGAACCGATGCCGATAGCCTCGATGTCCGATACCTCAAGGCCTGCATCCTTTACCGCGTCAGCTGCAAGCCTGCCCATGTCATGGATGATGTCTTCCATAGGACGGTCGGCATTTGTCTTGCAAGTTACCTTGTTAAGGAGCTTACCTTCATCCGTTACTACTCCGGCCTTGATGTTGGTGCCACCAAGATCGATTCCCACATAATTTGCCATATCTCGAAGATTCCGCCTTTCAGCTTATATTCGTAAATAGAATTCTAACACAGCCCGACTGCTATCTCAAAGACAAATCAATGACAACAAGCAGTACGGCACAGAGCCCGAGGAAAAGTCCCGTAAGAACATCCGTCAGGGTCAGCTTCAAGGGGTTGAGCTTTGTCCTTCCCTCTCCGCCTCTGTAGCATCTCGCATCCATTGCCACGGCAAGTTCCTCGGCACGCTTGAAGCTCGATACGAACAGAGGTATGAGCACCGTGATGTATCCTTTGACCCTGTTGATGAATGTTCCCGTGTCATAGTCCGCGCCCCTGGACACCTGCGCCTTCATTATCTTGTCGGTCTCGGCTACCAGTGTGGGTATGAACCTGAGTGCGATGGACATCATCATGGCCATCTCGTGTACGGGTACCTTGATGACCTTGAGGGGTGAGAAGAGCTTTTCGAGGGCATCGGATATCTTAAGCGGAGTCGTGGTCAGCGTCAGGAGGATGCTCGTCGAGACGATGAGGAACATGAGCCTGACCGCCATGAGTACTGCCCTGTAGATGCCGTTATCGGTTATCTTGATGATCTTCCATTCAAAGAGGACATTGCCCTGCCCTATCGTCAGAACGTTGAGCAGCAGGATGAAGATGGCCAGCGGCAGGATCGGCTTTACGGTAGTCCAGAGTATGCCGGGCTTGATCTTGCCCATGATGAGCTGGATCAGCGTTATCACCGTGAGCGCGATTATCGCCTGCGGCGTGCTTATTATGAATATCGCTGCAAGATACAGGATATAGAGGATCGTCTTCACCCTGGGATCCGTGCGGTGAAGGAGCGAGTCAGCTTTGTAGTAGCGTCCGATGGAGATGTTCTCAAGCACGGCCCTTCACCTCTTTCCTGACGCTCCTTACGATGGAAGCAGCCTCTTTGTAAGAGTCGAATTCCGGCTTGCCGAACTCTATACCCGGGAGCTCCGCGGCAATTGCCGTCTTCAGCTTATCGGCAAATCTGGTCAGAACGGGGATATCGAGGCCTGCTGCAGATACTTCCTCCGTATTGTTGAAGAATTCATCCGGCGGTGCAGTCTTGATGATCTTTCCGTCCTTAATGGCACATACACGGTCGCAGTTCCTTGCGGCCTCGTCCATATTATGGGATACGAGGATTATCGTGGTGCCGCTCTTCTTAAGGTCGGAGATGAGCTTGAACATCTCGTCTCTTCCGTGGGGATCGAGGCCCGAGGCGGGTTCGTCGAGCACCAGTATCTCGGGGCGCATTACGAGCACGCCGGCGATCGCCACGCGTCTCTTCTGGCCTCCGGACAGCTCGAAAGGGCTCTTGCCCAGAACATCTTCGGGAAGTCCCACTCTTGCTGCGGCCTCGAGTATGCGCGATTTCTGTTCGCTCTCAGGGATCTTGAGCTTCTTGAGTCCGTACGCGATGTCCTTGTAGACTGTCTCTTCGAACAGCTGGTATTCCGGATACTGGAAGACAAGGCCTACGGTCCTTCTGATCTGTGCCCTGTCCTTCTTGTCCGAACAGTGAAGGACCTTATCCTTCGTCCTGATCTCTATGTCTCCGGTCTGGGGCTTAAGGATCGCATTGAGATGTGTGATGAGAGTCGTCTTGCCGCAGCCGCTCGCTCCGGCTATCCCGAGGACTTCGCCCTTTCTGACGTCAAGATCGATATCAGATATAGCCTTGCTTGTCCCGTCATATGAATGGCTGAGGCCTTTGATGCTCATGATGATCTCATCGGAGGACTCATTTTCCGGCTCTTCCGTATCCGGGATGTAGGCAGAGACCATTCGCGGGATCATCCTGACTATCCTGCGGATCAGCTTGTCTTCAGACTCCAGATCAGACGGCAGTATCTCTTCGCCGCAGATCATTGCGATCTGATAGCACAGAGCGAAGTTCTCGGGCTGCTTAAGGCCGCATTCACCGAGCCTTCCGCTCGAGAACACTTCCGGCGGCGTTCCGTCAAGGACCACTTTGCCCTTGTTCATTACTATTATCCTGTCGCATCTGGCAGCTTCTGCCATGTCATGGGTTATGGTTATGAGGGTGAGGTTCTTCTCGCGGCGCATCTGTTCCACAAGCTCGAGGAACTCATCCCTGCACAAAGGATCGAGCATTGCCGTCGCTTCGTCCAGTATCAGCACTTCCGGCCTCATTGCAAGTGCGCCTGCTATCGCAAGCTTCTGCTTCTGGCCGCCAGACAGGCTTGCCGCCTCCCTGTGCCTTAAGTCATACAGGCCGGTCTCTTTAAGGGCGGAATCAACGCGCTCCCTGAGCTCAGGGTTGGGGATACCGAGGTTCTCCGGACCGAAAGCTGTGTCTTCCTCAACTATGGTTCCGACTATCTGGTTGTCCGGATTCTGGAATACGCATGAGCATCTCTTCCTTATCTCCCAGAAGTTGTCATTATCGGCAGAATCCCTGCCCCAGATGACGATCTTACCTCTGTCGGGAGTCTCGAGAAGGTCTATGAGCTTGGCAAGCGTGGATTTGCCCGAACCGTTGGAACCGGTCACGGCAACATAAGAGCCGCGCTCTATCTTGAGCGTAACTCCGTCAACAGCCTTGGTCGCTGTCTCCTTGCCTTCCCCGTCGTCACTCAGGTAGCTGAATGCCACGTCGGAAAGAGATATTATGTCCTTCTCGTCAGCCAAATGCCCTCTCCCTTTATATTTGGTCTACCTATTGTAAAAAGAACGGGGAAAGATGTAAACAATCTTTCCCCGTATAAACTGTAAAATTGTGCAGTACTTAGATTACACGAACTCCAGGATAGCCATCTCGGATCCGTCACCGCGTCTTGCGCCGAGTCTGATGATCCTTGTGTAGCCGCCTGTTCTGCCGGCATATCTGGGTGCGATCTCGTCGAAAAGCTTGTTTGTAGGGTTAACTACATAGCCCTCGCTGTCGTGGCTCTTGATAAGCCACTTCATCATAGCCTTGCGTGCTGCGAGACGTGAAGGATCGTCAACCTGAACTGTCTTTGTCTTAACTTCACGGTCAACTACCTCGTACTGAGCGCCGGACTTGGAAGTCTTTGTCTTAAGAACCTTCTTGCCCTTACCGTCGAGCTTAGCAGCGGAGACTGTGATCTCCTTTGTTGTGAAGTTGTCCTTCTCCTTAACTGCAGATGCTACGAGACCCTCTACGATTGCACTTACTTCCTTAGCACGTGCAACTGTTGTCTCTACCTTACCGTTTATGATCATGGTGGTAACCATATTCTTCAGGATAGCCGTACGCTGATCAGAAGCACGGCCCATTTTTCTGTTAGGCATTTTATTGCTCCTCCTACCTTGAGATTAGTCTGCTTGATCCTTGAGGTGAAGGCCCATCTCGTCGAGCTTCTCGATGATTTCTTCGAGAGACTTCTTACCGAGGTTTCTGACCTTGATCATCTCATCCATCGTCTTGGCGACAAGATCGCCGACCGTATTGATCTGTGCCCTCTTAAGGCAGTTGTATGTACGGACGGAGAAATCCAAGTCTTCGATGATGCCGGAGAGCTTGGAATCATGTTCGCCGGTCTCCTCTACGTTCTTGAAGCTCAGAGCAGAATCAGTATCAGCAAGAGCTGTGAAGAACTTGAGGTGATCTATAAGGCAGTTGGCAGCTGAAGAGAGCGCCTCGTCAACCTCGATCGTGCCGTCTGTCCAGACTTCGATCGTAAGGCTGTCGTAGTCAGTCCTTGCACCTACACGTGTGTTCTCGACCTTATAGTTTGCCTTCTTTACAGGTGTGAATACAGAATCGATCGGGATAACGCCGATGACCTGCTTATCAGGCTTGTTCTGTTCAGCGGTGTTGTATCCGCGTCCCTTCTCGAGTGTGAATTCCATGAATACGTCATCAGCACCGTTGAGGTGAGCGATAACGTGCTCGGGATTCATGATCTCAACATCGGGTCCGTGAACGATATCGCCTGCTGTAAGCTCGCCGGTTCTGCCCTTCGCAACGCTGATGCTTACGATGTTGGACTCGTTGTGGAGCTTAGCGCGAATGCCCTTGATGTTAAGGATTATCTCGGTCATATCCTCGATAATGCCCGGAACCGTGGAGAATTCATGCCTGATCTTATCTATCTTAATAGTTGTAACTGCCGCGCCGGAGAGCGAGGACAGAAGAACTCTGCGCAGAGAGTTGCCAAGAGTTGTACCGAAGCCGCGCTCAAGCGGAGAGATGACATACTTGCCGTATGACTTGTCTTCGTTGGATTCAACGCACTTTACGGTCGGCTGGCTTATTTCCATCATATCTTATCCTCCTAATATATTTGTTATCCGTATTACCAGAGTCAGATATTACTTGGAATACAACTCGACGATAGCGACTTCGTTAACAGGTGTGTCGATCTGGTCTCTTGTAGGTACTGCAAGAACCTTACCGTTAAGCTTCTCGAGATCGGACTCAACCCATGCAGGAACTGCTCTAGCGCCTGTAACTGCAACGATATCCTTGAATCTCTGAGAACCTCTAGCGTTCTCCTTGATCTCGATCTGATCGCCGACCTTAACAGAGTAGGAAGGGATGTTAACAGTCTTGCCGTTAACATTAACGTTCCTGTGGCTTACGATCTGTCTAGCTTCATCTCTTGTACGTGCAAGACCCATTCTGAAGATAACATTGTCGAGTCTTGTCTCAAGAAGGATCATGAGGTTCTCACCGGTTGTGCCGTACTTAAGCTTCTGTGCCTTGCCGAAATAGTTTCTGAAAGGCTTCTCGAGTACGCCGTAGATGAACTTAGCCTTCTGCTTCTCTTCGAGCTGAATGCCGTATTCACTCTTCTTCTTGCGCATATCGCTTGTCTTTTTCTTTGACTTCTTCTTCTCTATACCCAGGAAGGCAGGCTCAACACCGAGGGCTCTGCACTTCTTAAGGACAGGTGTCATATCTCTAGCCATTGATATATCCTCTTTTCTTTACTAGTAAATCGATTCCCAAGCGTCAGATTAAACTCTTCTGCGCTTCGGAGGACGGCAGCCGTTGTGAGGAACGGGTGTAACGTCCTTGATCATTGTAACCCTGAGGCCTGCTGTCTCGAGTGCACGAACTGCTGACTCTCTTCCGGATCCGGGACCCTTGACATAAACGTCAACAGTCTTCATACCGTGGTCAACTGCAGTCTTTGCAGCCTTCTCGGATGCAACCTGTGCAGCATAGCTTGTGCCCTTACGTGAACCCTTGGCGTCCATACCTGCGGATGCCCAGGAAATGCAGTTGCCCTGCTTGTCTGTAATGGTTACGATCGTATTGTTAAAGGTAGCGTGAATATGAGCCTGACCTTCTACAACATTCTTACGTTCAGACCTTCTCGGTCTCTTTGTATCTCTTGCCATAAAAGCTATCCTCCCTTACTTCTTCTTGCCAGCAACAGTGTGCTTCGGGCCCTTACGGGTACGAGCGTTGTTCTTTGTGTTCTGGCCTCTTACAGGGAGTCCGAGTCTGTGACGTCTTCCGCGATAGCATCCGATATCTGTCAGTCTCTTGATGTTGCTCTGGACTTCTCTCTTGAGGTCACCCTCAACCTTGTAATTGTTCTCGATCTGATCACGAATCTTAGCGACTTCATCCTCTGAGAGATCCTTTACGCGGGTATCAGGATTGATTCCTGTAGCCTTGATGATCTCGGAAGCGCTTGTGTTACCAATGCCGTAAATGTATGTAAGAGCAATCTCGATCCTCTTATCATTCGGCAAATCTACGCCGGCTATACGAGCCATTTAGTGTACCTCCATAAAATGGTAATGTTGTTGGATATATATACAACACGCTCGTGTAAGGAACTTCAGTTTCCCGAAGCAGCCGCCCTTACTGGGTGGCGTGTAATATTCTATTTCCTTTTACTTCTTCTTTGTTGCTTTGCGGCAGTGAGCAAGTGTGCCGCCGATCCGTCTTGCCGCGGGGCTAAATCCGCAGACAGATCCATCACCTGAATTAACCCTGTCTCTGCTTATGCTTAGGGTCGGAACAGATGATCATAACCTTGCCGTGACGACGAATGACCTTACATTTCTCGCACATCGGCTTGACTGATGGTCTGACTTTCATAGTAGATCCTCCTGCTGTTTGTTATACACAACAAAATGAGCGCCTTTTACGCGCATGCTAAACAATTATATCAGAATCTTTTCAGGATTCAACTCCATTTTTGGCTGAGAACATATAATAATGCACATTAATTTTGTATAATTACTTCGTTTATCTTTTTTGCGGAGGGGAAAATGGATAATCACTGGTTTGACATATGGAGCAACAAAGGGCGTTCTGCCGTTGAAGTCAATAATGACGAGTTTCAGGCTTACTGTGCTCTGAAGAAGGCGGACGGGTTCGATGTGGCCGTTAATAATGAAACCATTTATTTTATGAATTTCTATAAAGGGTTCCTTGCTTCCTTCGAAAAAATGAAGGACCTGACCGGCAAGAAGGAGTTTTCCGGTGTTTTCGAGGTGGGTTGCGGAAGCGGAGTCAATCTGTATCTCCTCCGATCAAGACTTGCTGCCGGAGCATACATCGGCGGTCTGGATTACTCGCAGGAGATGATCAAACTGGCTTCAAAGACACTGCCTGAAGCAGACCTCTGTTGCGGTGATGCGACTTCACTGCCCACAGAACCCAAGGTCGATATCGTTATGGCCGATTCCGTTTTTCAGTATTTTGGTTCCTTAGAGTATGCGAAGCAAACACTGAACAAAATGCTTGCCAAAGCTAACGATCTTGTATTCCTCGGAGAGATCCATGATGCAGCTCTGTACGATGAGTGGCTTGATAACCGCAGGAAGACGATCGCTGATTATGATGAGAAATACAAAAGCCTTAAGAAGCTTTTCTTCAGCAAGGAATGGCTTGAGGCCGTGGCTCATGAAAACGGCAGGAAAGTATGCTTCGAAGAGATACACAATGAAGAGTACTTGAACAGCAAGTATATCTTTAATGTTTATTTCTATTGATATGTCAGCTTAATCGGCTTTGTTGGGATTTTCGCTTTCTACCCAGTTGCTGTTATCGAAGATATCGTCTCCAACAAACTTATACCATTTAGTGCCTTCATCATAGGCGAATGTATTGCCCGGATTGTAATCAGGGTTCCACAGCTTCTGGTCAGGTGAAATCGAGTAGGTCACATACAGATCACCGGACTTGGCATCAGAATTAATCAGATTGCCGGTAGCAGGATTGACCGGGTTGTCTATTATGCCCTCCATGGCAATAGTCGGAACATCGGCATTAGTCATGAAGGTATAATCCGTCTTGTATCCCGTCGAATCAAAATCTTTTACCATGAGCAAGCAATTGTAAAACTCAGCTGTAAACAAGCTGTCGGGGTCAGGATTAATAAGGTCATCAAACAGCGCCACGCCTGTACCGTGATCGCTGACGATTATGATCCTGGTGTTATCGTAGACGCCTTCCTGTCTCAGATAATCCAAATAATTACCGGTCTCTCTCATTGCCGCAACCAGGCATTCATAAGCACCGGCCTGATAAGGATCCCAAATGTACAGATTGTTTGTGCCGTCCGAGATATAATAACCGTTCTCATTAAACGTACCCAGAGTATACGGATCATAGTTCTCAAGGTTTGTGATGTCATGTGTTGTCTCGTTGTCAAACAATAACAACGTTCCGGGATAGTCATTGCTGATCTGCGTCATATCATCAAGATTCTCGAGGACTTTATAGTTCTGCAGGACATCATAGATGTTGAACGAATCCTTGGTAACTGAGAGGTATTCTCCGTTATCGTAGATCAGGCCCTGACAAAGGAGGGGTGCACATCTGAACAAACTGTACATAAACAGATTACGGTTCCTGCGGCTCTCTGCGTTAACATATACTTCGGAATCGCTGTTGAAATAGTCCTTGGCATGATAAGCAAAACAGTTGTCTATGTCTTCAAACGTGGAATAATCCTCATTCCATGACCATCCCGCATAAGGCAGGTCGATCAAAGTAGAGCAATATCCCTGTTTGCTGAACAGCACGGGCAGGACGCTGAGAGCTTCGTCATGTTTGACTGCCAGAGACTCGTCAGCTCTGGCATCCATCTTCTCTGAAGTGTACTCATATCCGCCAAACAATGCAGAAGTAGTTGTTATTGTGTTCTGCCCCAAGGACATTGAATTGGGATAATATACAAAACCATCATACTTTTCTGCTATATCAGGAAATTCATTGAAAATATAGGGAATGAATCCGGAAACAGCCTTATCGAGCATGATGACCATAACATTCTTTCCGCTGGAAGACAGACGGATCATTGGTTTGACTTCAGCCTCGTATGTTGCGATATTAGCCTCAACATTATTAAATGAGTCCTGAACCTTCTTGGCATTTATGACAGATATGGTGACCATGGCCATTACAGCGGCAAGTATGACGATCCTTACTGTCTTTCTGAACCGGTACAGCAAAACGCAGGCAGCCAGTATCGCCAACACTATCGCAATGTTGATCAGCTGCTGCGAGAGCGGATATGCCGGGGCTTTGTCGAATACCAATGTAGTGTTGATGTTTCCCGTATCAGTTCCGAAGAACAGGTAGTTAACTGCAGAGAACACTGCCATTCCGAACATGAATACGGATATCACGATCTTGACCTTCTTACCGGCAAGGTAGTAGAACACGCTTGGCCAAAGCACAAAGAAACCCACGGCCACAAAGAAAGACGGCAAGAGGTAGTGCAACGGATTCTGCGGGTTGAGAATGTTAACGAACTCCTCCGGAGAAGTGCTCAGATAAGCGAGCGGGATCAGAAGACCGGTCAGGACAGCCATGAAGATGGCAGAAAGAACGAACAGACCCGTATTGGTCCCTCTCGCGAAGAATGATCCGACAGTCTTGGTAAATGCGCCTTGAGGCTCTGCCTTTGTTTCTTTCTTCTTAACTCTGTTCTTTGCAGCTTTGCCGGATTGGGAATTCTTGATGATTATCGTCTTTACCAGGGAATAGATATTGTTCATCGTCCAATACAGGAGCAATGCTGATGGGGAATTGTACAGAAGTATCAGGAACACGAGGGGGAGCACCATGGACCTGAGCGCATTCTTCAACGGGAGATCATTTGTATAGATGTATGTTGCTACCAGATTAATTACTGTCATCAGAATAGGAAGCAAATTTAAAGTTAGGTTGTTGACAGTTAATAGCCCGTCGGGGGTTCCAAGGTTATTCAACATCATAAATCCCGTGCCTTCGAACCTCCCGGCCGCACGAACGCCCAACAGATCGTATGCCGCCGCAAAAAACGGGATCTGAAGTAAAATCGAGATGGAACTCCTGAGCTGGTATATCGGACTGTAGTGCTTTTCGCGATAGTAGGCGTCAAGCGTCATGTACTTAAGGTCGCCCTTGAACTTCTTTTTGATGTGGTTTGTCCAGCGGGAGAGTTCTTTCTCCTTTGCTCGCTGCTCCGCCTCTATCTTCTCGGCTCTCTTGTAGAGCGGGAGGACCAGCGTGCTGACAACAAGGCTGAGGATGATTATAGCCAGGCCTTCACTAGATGTAATCTTAAATGCAAGCGTAAAAATGGTCTCGAAAACCAGTTCTAACGGTGATAGGAAAATATAACGTAGTATCTCTGCTAAAATCATCTTCTCACCTCTTCCGGTTCGCCTACACGCAACTGAAGGTCAACAAGGTAATCTACGATAGCTTCGGCAGCGTGGCCGGGGTTCTTCCATGCAAACTCTCGGGCTTCCTTGATTCCCTTCTCATATTCTTCGCTTGAGATCACGGCATCGAGTCTGCTCTTTATGTCGTCGATCTGATCCTCGGATATCTCGCACCCTATGGTTGGAAGGACTTTGAACTTCCATATCAGATTATTGGCCCAGACATAGTCATAAAGGCTGCCGTCAAAATCATCTACAGGCGTGTACATTATGGGTTTGCCAAATACGAGCGCAAAGTCAAAAACAACATCTGAGAAGTCGCTTATCAAAAGATCGGCTCTGTTAAGGATGTTGAAATTATCGTTATCGGTATTCCAGACAAAGTTCTTGCAGTCAGCGTATTTTGCCCGTATCTTTTCCAAAAGCTCTTTGTCTGCAGTAAACGACTGCGGGTGAGGCCTGAACACGATCTCATATCCGGTCTCGACGAGTCCGTCGATCAGTTTCTCGCCGAACTTATATAGGAAACTGCTCTGTCCCCACGAAGGAGCAAGAAGTATTACTCTGTTAGTCTTGTCGGGGACCTCGGCATTCTTTTTCTTCTCAAGCAGATGATCAAAATACGGGAGACCGACGACACTAACCTCTTTGGGAGGTAATTCGCGCTTCTTCTCGAGCATTCTGACTTCTGCTATCTGCAGCTCCGAATTAGCCAGGATCACATCATAAAAATCCAGCTGGAACATTCCATAACCAAGTGCAGTAGCAGGACTGTGGAAAAAGTGGACATACTTCTTTACGGCCTTTGACCTCTTCCACTGCAGAACTTCCAATCCCGGTGTAGTAGACAACAAAACATCTGCCCGGGCAGCGTTCAGTTTTACAAAAGCCTTATTGCCTGCACCGATGAATTCGGGATGAACATACCGGTAGTCTTGAGTAAACACGGGATCATCTTCTGAAGAAGTCCAGAATGCTACTTCGATACCACGCGATTCAAACTCGTCAAGAATCGATCTATAGCTGTTCCAATATCTCTTATCGTCTGAATAGATAAGATACTTGTTGAAACCCTCTGCTCGTGCAGAAGCAGATTTCCCGCCTATTAAAGTCTTGAGCTTGATGAAAAGCATCCTGACGAAGAAGCTGGCTGTAATAAAAACGCCCAGCAATACTGAGAACAACATGCTTCCCGTAGCAGGATCAATGTATAAACGAATAATAATCATACATTCTTTATATAAAGGTATTCATAAATCAACATAATAATTCGCCTAATCGAATATATCACAAGTAAATGCCATAAACCAAACACATTCCGCACAGAATGGGCTTTGCCAGATCATTTGTATTTGAAATTTGCCATTCTGATAAAAATATAAGAAAATTGATAATTGAGGTGTACAACAATGAAGATAACTATAATCGGAGCTGGAAATATCGGTACTGCCATGGCGGTTGAAATGGCTGCCAAGGGACATAGCGTCGTAATGTACAGTTCCAAACCGGATCTGTGGAGTAAGACCATCTGCGAATATGATGTCGAGGACAATCTTCTGGCCTCAGGAGAAATAGCAAAAGCAACAAGTGATCTTAAGGAAGCTGTGTCCGATGCAGAGATGATCGTGATTACAGTTCCGTCTTTTATGTTCGGTTCTCTCGGTCAAGAACTGGAATCTCTTGTTAACCCCTCTCAGATCATTGGAGTTGTACCCGGAAGCGGCGGCGCTGAATTCGCCTTCGCCGGCCTGATTCAGAAAGGGTGTACTTTCTTCGGATTGCAGCGGGTACATTGTATAGCCCGTCTTAAAGAGTATGGCAGATCTGTTCATATGCTTGGTAAGAAAAACAATCTCTATGTGGGAACCATTCCTTCTGACAGATCGCAGTTAATCACCGGATTGCTTGAGTCCTTATTCGATATCCCATGTGTTGCAACCAAGAACTATCTGGCAGTCACTTTGACGCCGTCAAATCCGATATTGCACACGTCACGACTTTACTCGTTATTCCACGATTATCACGAAGGAATCACATACCCGCATAATTACTTATTCTATGGCGAATGGACCGACGAAGCTTCTGATCTTCTTATCCGTTGCGATTCGGAAGAGCAGCAGCTTTGCGATGCAATTCCGCTCGACCTTTCAGATGTTGTATCTCTTCAAAAATACTATGAGAGCCCGACTGCCAAGGCAATGACGGCAAAGATAAGAAGCATCAAAGCGTTCGACGGACTCAATTCACCCATGATTAAAGTCCATGAAGGATGGATCCCTGATTGGTCATCACGATATTTTATTGCTGACTTCCCGTTCGGTCTTAAGATCATTAAGGACATAGCTCGCCTGTTTGATGTATCCACGCCCAATATTGATTTGATTTGGGACTGGTATGCATCAAACTGTCCCGAGAATGCCGCTAATGCTTTTCAGCTTAACATGGGAAAGCAGGAGTTAATCTCTCACTATAAGTAATACGCTATCAGTCATTATTCAGCGGATACTCGGTCTCAACCCAGTTTTCCTGAACAAAGATGTCGTCATCTATCAGCTGGAACCACTTATAGTCATCATCATAATAGAATGAACTGCCAAGGTTATACTCCGGATTCCACAGTTTCTCATCGTGAGTCAGAGAGAATCCAACATAAATATCGTCGTATTTCAGATCCGAATTGATCGGGTTGCCTGTCCCGGGATTGACCGGGTTGTCAACGATTCCCTCCAGAGCCAAAGTAGGCACATCAGCGTTGGTCATAAATGTATAGTCGGTGGTAAAGCCCGTAGAGTCAAAATCCTTGACCATAAGCAGGCAATTGTACCACTCTGCCTGGAAATCCTCAGATATCAGATCTTCAAACAGATAAACGCCATAACCATGATCGCTGACTATGATTATACGGGTATTGTCATAAACGCCATTTGCCCTGAGATAATCCATATAATCACCCAGTTGGTATAGTGCTGCCACAAGACATTCATATGTTCCGGCCTGCAACGGATCCCAGATGTAGATCTCGTTCTCGCCGTCAGAAATGGTGTAACCATCCTCAAATTCATAAGGGGTATACGGATCATAGTTGCTTATAGTAGCAACATCGTGTGTAGTCTCGTTATCTATAAGGAATAAGCTTCCGGGGTAGTCATCACTGATCTGTGTCATGTCCTCAAAGTTCTCTAATACTTTGTAGTTTTCTATCAGGTCATAAATATTGTACGCATCTTTACCGACCGAAAGATAATCGCCTCCGTCATAGATAAACTCTTGCAGACAGAGCGGAGCGCATCTGAATAGGCTGTACATAAACAGATTGCGGTTTCTGCGGTTCTCGGTGTTTACATGAGCCTCCGTATCACTGGTGAAGTAATCTTTAGCATGGTATATGAAACAATTGTCTACATCTTCAAAAGCGGAATAGTCACCGCTCCAGCTCCATCCCGGAAACGGAAGATCCATAAGAGTAACACTATAACCCTGATTGCTGAACAATACCGGCAAAACCCTGTATGCTTCATCATGCTTCTCTGCCAGAGTCTCGTCGGATCTGGCATCCATTCTCTCGGGTGTATACTCATATCCGCCAAACAGAGCCGAAGATGTTTTAAGCGTATTCTGACCAAAAGATATTGTATTCGGATAATATACAAAGCCGTCAAGTTTTTCCTGCAGATCCGGGCATTCGTTCATAATATATGGAATATAGCCGGATATTGCTCTGTCGAGCATTATTACCATTACGTTCTGTCCGGAAGAAGACAATTGTATCTTGGGTGCAGTGTCTTCCTGGAAAGCGGCAATGTTATCGATCACAGATGAATAGGTGTCCTGCACCTTTTTTGCATTGATGAAAGATATGGTAAGCATTGTCATAATAGCAGCACAGAGAACAAAATTAAGCACCTTTTTGAATCTGTACAAGAAGACGCCGACTATCAGGATCGCCAATACTATCGCGGCATTGATGACCATCAGCGAGACCGGGAAACTCGGATCCTTGTCGAATATCAAAGTTGTATTGATGGTTCCGGTGTCTGTGCCAAAGAATAAGTAGTTGATTGCAGAGAATACTGATGCTCCAAAGATAAAGATCGATATCAGATTCCTGATCTTATTGTTTGCCAGATAATAGAATACACTCGGCCAAAGGACAAAGAAGCCGACAGAAATAAAGAACGATGATATGAGATAATGCAGCGGATTCATCGGATTAGCACTGCTGATGAACTCTGCCGGTGATGTGCTGAGGTAAGCCAGCGGTATAAGAAGACCGGTCAGTACAGACATAAAGACTGCAGAAAGAATAAAGACACCTGTATTGGCCTTTTTGCCGAGGAATGAATCAATTGCCTTGCCAAAAGCGCTGTGTGCTTCTGTCTTAGCTGTTGATTTTCCTTTATTCCGACTCTTGTTTGCCTTTGAATTCTTTATGATGATTGTCTTCACCAACGAATAGATGTTATTCATTGTCCAATACAACAACAATGCAGACGGAGAGTTATACAGCAACAACAGAAATACTATCGGAAGGGCCAGCGATCTAATTACCGTTTTTATCGGAAGATCCTTAGTGTAAATATATGTTGCCAACAGATTTACCATTGTCATTAAGAGCGGCAAAGCATTGATCGTGACAGTACCAAAAGAAAAGAGCCTGTCGGGCGCACCAAGATCATAGAAAGCAAAGAAACCCGTGCCGGAAAAACGTTGTGCTGCACGAACTCCCAACAGATCGTATGCTGCTGAGAAGAACGGAATCTGAAGCAAGAGCGATATGGAACTCTTGAGCTGGAATATCGGGTTATAGTGATTCTCTCGATAATATGCATCGAGGATCATGTATTTCTCATCGCCTTTGAAGGTCTTTTTGATATGATCGACCCAATGCGACAATTCCTTCTCTTTTTCCCGCTGCTCTGTCTCGATCTTTTCAGCCCTTTTATATAAGGGAAGTACCAATGTGCTGACAACGAGACTCAGTAATATTATCGCCACTCCCTCACTGTGAGTAATGTTAAAGGCAAGCGTGAATATAGCCTCGAATATCAATTCGAGCGGAACCAGAAAGATATTCCTAAGTATCTCCAAAACAACCAATTACTTCACCTCAACCGTATCACTGATACTCTGCTGTAACTCAACCATATAACTTACGATGGAATCAGCCGCATGTTCCCTGTTCTTCCATGCATAATCTCGAGCTTCTTTGATTCCTCGCTCATATTTGTCACTCGATATGGTATCGTCGATCTTGTTTTTAAGATCCGATATTGTCTCTTCCGTTATTTCACAACCTATCGTGGGAAGAACTTTGAACTTCCACAGATCGCCTTTTACCCACGCATAATCATATGCACTTCTGTCAAATCCTTCGACCTGGGTGTACATGATCGGCTTGCCGAACACCAGTGCAAAATCAAAGACAACACCCGAGAAATCACTGATCAGAAGATCTGCCCTGTTCAATACATCGAAGTTATCATTGTCAGTATTCCACTTAAGGTTCTTGCAATCAGCATACTTTTCCCTTATTGAGTCCAGCATTTCTTTATCAGCTGTAAATGACTGGGGATGAGGACGGAAAATGATCTCATAGCCGGTATCTATAAGGGCATCGATCAGTTTCTCGCCAAACTTATAAAGGAAACCGCTCTTTCCCCAGGACGGTGCAATAAGGATTACCTTGTTTGAATTCTGAGGCTTTTCCGCTTTTTTGAGTTTTTCTGCAAGTGCATCCAGATAAGGGAGTCCGACTACTCTAATGTCTTTGGCCGGCAGTTTCCTCTTTTTCTCCAAAAGTCTTACTTCCTCAGTCTGGAAATCTGATGCCGTTAAGACCACATCAAAAAAATCCAGCTGAAACATTCTGTATCCCAATGCGGATCCGGCACCATGGAAGAAATGAACATATTTCTTTACAGCCTTTGACCTCTTCCACTGAAGCACATCAAGACCCGGAGTCGTAGACAGCAAAACATCGGCTTTGGCAGCGTTAAGCTTTACAAAAGCCTTGTTGCCTGCGCCGATGAATTCGGGATGAACATATTTGTATTCCTGAGAGAATACCGGATCGTCCTCTGATGAGGTCCAGAAAGCCACATCCAACTCGCGTTTCTCAAACTCGTCCAGGATCGGCTTAAAGCTGTTCCAGTATCTCTTATCGTCTGAATAGATCAGGTACTTGTTATATCCGGCTGCATTTGAAGAAGCGGATTTGCCGCCGATCACCGTCTTTAACTTGATGAAAAGCATGCGCAGGAAAAAACCTGCCGTAATAAATGCTCCCAGTAATACTGAGAACAGCATGCTTCCCGTTGCCGGATCAATGTACAGCCGTAAATTATCCATGCAGATCTCTGTTACTGATTATTTCTTCTTCTCACCACGCCATGTGATCCTTCCGCGCGAAAGATCATAAGGTGATATCTCCATAGTGACTTTGTCACCGGGAAGGATCTTGATGAAATTCTGTCTTAACTTACCGGACAGATGTGCAAGAACGATATGTCCTGAATCAAGCTTGACCTTGAACATAGTGTTCGGCAGCGCTTCATCAACTGTTCCAATTACCTCGATAACGTCTTCCTTGGCCATCAAAAACCCTCCTCATAGTCATAGGTTGTCATATAAGGCCCGTCTTCCGTGATGAGAATCGTGTTCTCGTAGTGTGAAGCGGGCTTGCCGTCCTGTGTTACTATCGTCCACTGGTCTGAGAGCATCTCTATCTCTCTCGAACCGAGTGTGATCATTGGTTCAATGCAGATCGCCATTCCCTTCCTCAGCTTGCAGCCGTGTCCCGGCTTGCCGAAGTTGGGTACGGACGGATCCTGATGCATGGTCGTTCCTATTCCGTGTCCCTCGAGTTCTCTTACAACGCCGTAGCCGAAGCTCTCGCAGTAAGTCTGTACCGCATTGCCGATATCGCCTGTGCGGCAGCCTTCCTTGGCAAACTCAAGTGCTTTGAAGAATGACTCCTCTGTCCTTCTGACAAGATCTGCAACTTCGGGAGCAACCTCTCCGATGCAGTATGTACGGCAGGCATCAGCCTGGTAACCGTCCAGCACGCAGCCGACATCAACTGAGAGGATATCGCCTTCCTTGAGGATGACCGACCTTCTCGGAATGCCGTGTACGACAGCCTCATTTACGGAAGCACAGATAGTACCGGGGAACGGCGGCGTTCCGAAGTTCAGGAATGACGGTATCGCATCGTGGCTTCTTATGATGTTATATGCGATCTTATCGACATCGTGTGTCGACATGCCCGGCTTGATCTCATCACGGATCACTTTGAATACTTCCTGGAGTATCTTTCCGGAAGCCTTCATGAGCTCAAATTCTTCAGCGTTTAATATCTCTATCATTTTCCGCCCCTGTTACACGAGACCAAGACCCTTAAGGCCTTCTTCAATGCTCTTGATGCAGGTATCGGCATCAACATTGTTGTTACCTTCTACGAGGATTCCGCGCTCTTTGTAGAAATCGATAAGAGGGCGTGTGTTCTCTGCGTATGTCGCAAGTCTCTTGCCGACTGTCTCGGGATTGTCGTCAGATCTCTGAACAACATGTCCGCCGCAGTTGTCGCATACGCCTTCAACCTTTGTGGGCATATACTTGACGTTGAAGCTTGCGCCGCACTTCTCGCAGACTCTTCTGGTCGTAACTCTGTCCATGATGATATCGTCATCTGTTACAACGTATACGACTGCATCGAGCTTCTCGCCCTTCTTGGACAGGATGGCATCAAGTGCCTCTGCCTGTGCGATATTTCGAGGGAAACCGTCAAGGATGTATCCCTTGGCAACGTCAGGGTTGCCCAGTCTGTCCTCTACCATTCTGATGGTGACATCGTCAGGTACGAGTGCGCCCTTGTCCATGTAGGACTTTGCCTCGATACCGAGAGGGGTTCCCTCCTTGAGGTTATATCTGAAAAGATCTCCCGTTGAGATGTGTGCGAGATCATACTTCTCTCTTAAAACTGTTGCCGTTGTACCTTTGCCGGAACCCGGTGCGCCAAGGATGATAAGCTTCATAATGTGTACCTCCGTCAGTTTATCTTGCGTATTTGTTCTTCTTAGCTTCTCTGCCTGCCTGCTTTACCCGGTCTGCCTCTTCTTTGACCTTCTGGTCGAGAAAGAGCTTTGTCTCATAGAGACCGCCGGTGAGCATTACGCAGACGATGCCGACATAAGTTGCGGGGCCCAGTACCGGGATAAGTCCTAACAGCATAGGAACGAGGCAGAGGACCAGAAGATATGCGGCATCGGCAATATTCATGTTCGTGTAAGTGTTCATCATGTACTGTGACGTCGGCTTACCGGGTCTGATACCCTGGATGTAGCCGCCGTACTGCTTGATCTGATTAGCCATATCGATGGGGTTGAACTGGATCATCGAGAAGAATGACGTGAATCCTACGAGCAGGATGGCAAATGCCACGTAGAACAGGATGCTCGTCCTGAAGTTAACGAAGCCCGCGGAGATCACATTCTCGGTACCGGGAGTAACCATCGCAACGATGGCAGCGGGAAGGAGTGTGATGCAGAAAGCATAGATGATGGGCATGATGCCTGCCTGTGCCACTCTCAGGGGGATGACCTGATTCTGCATTCCGTACTGCTTCATGCCTACGGTCTTCTTGGAGAACAGTATCCTCAGCTTCTTCTCACCGGCATTCACGTATACCGCGAAAACGATCATCACAAGACCTATCACGACCACTGCCGCCGTCCAGATGGCTGCCGTGGCGATCTCATTTGCCGTGAAGAGTCCGATGAAATACTCGGGGATAGCTCTGATAACGGAAGCGATGATGAGGATCGATACGCCCGAGCCGATGCCCTTGTCGTTGATGAGTTCGACGAACCAGCCGCAGAGCGCTCCGCCTGCAGCGACTACGATGGCAACGATGACTGCGGATACCCAGATGTTGAAGTTATCAATGAGCACTCCTCTCATGCCGACCGTGAAGAGAACGGCAAATACGACATCCATGCCGAGTGAGACAAACCTCGTATACTTTCCGATCTTCTTGGCACCGGCATCGCCTTCCATAGCCATGTTCCTGAGCTTGGGAACTGCTATCGTCAGTATCTGCATCAGGATCGATGCAATGAGGAAGGGATATATGCCGAGCGAGATGACCGCACCGTTGCCAAGTGCTCCGAACGACAGAACGTTCATAAGTACTCCGGTGTCGCCCCACTTTGCTACCTCGGCAGCCGCACCTGAATGACTGAGGAACGGAACCGGTACAAGTGAGAGCACTACACATGCGGAAACAATAAGGAACGTGAACCAAAGCTTCTTCTTGAGGCTTGGAACCTTATATGCTTCTGAAAAACTGCTCATCTATATATCTCCTTATATACGCGCGTAATTATAGCCTTTGTATTATAGCGCATATTCTGCGAATTTGAATATCAAATAAATACCCGCGCTGCAGATAACAAGCATCTGCGCGCGGGTTTTGTGGTTTTGGTAAATGGTGCGGGGAATTACCTTCTTCCCGACTTGATCGTAAGATCGTCAAGGAATCCCTTAGGGGATCTTACTTCAAGTTCACCTTCGACCTGAACGATGAGGTCGTTGGCAACGCCTGTAAGGATCAGTACCGAAGTACCTGCGAACCAGACATTCTCAAATCCCGTAAGCATACCGATCACAGTAGGAACGATACATACGAGGATGAGGAATACTGCCTCGATCCAATTGAGTCTGCCGGCAATAGACTTGATGAATTCTGTTGTCGGCTTACCGGATCTGATTCCGCTGATCATACCGCCGTTCTGGTTGATGTTGTTTGCGATCTCAACCGGATGGAACTGGATGGTCGAATAGAAGAATGTAAATCCGATGATGAGGAAGAAGTACGCGATGTAGTACCATACACTTCCGGTGAAGCCGCGGAACCAAACTACAACAGGGTTCTGGCTTGCGCTGAGGAAGAGTGTCGTAACGATCTGAGGTACTGACAGGAGCGACATAGCAAAGATGACAGGCATAACGCCGGACATGTTCACCTTGAGAGGGATATAGTCCCTGTTGCCGCCGCGCTGCATTCTTCCGATAACCTTCTTTGAATACTGTACGGGGATCCTTCTCTCCGCGTTCTGAACAAAGATAACGAATACGATGATACCGATGGATACTGCAGTGATCGCAAGGAATACGAGTACTCCGAGGAGGAATCCGAGTATTGCATTCGGAACCATTCCGCTGATCTCAACACACTTGAGGTACAGAGTCTGAGCCATGTTGGGCAGACGTGTAACGATACCGGCAAAGATTATGAGGGATACACCGTTACCGATGCCCTTATCATTGATCTTCTCGCCGAGGAATACGACCATTGCTGCACCTGCAGTGAATGACAGGATGACGAGAGCCGCATTGAGCCATACGGGAAGGCTCGGGAGCATTGCCGTACGTGTTGAATAGCAGAACAGGCTGGACTGAACCAGTGCGAGTCCTATAGCCGAATAACGTGTTATCTTATTCAGCTTCTTACGGCCGGACTCACCCTCTTTGGACATATCCTCGAGAGCAGGTATTACGACCTGAAGCAGCTGAATGATGATCGACGCGTTGATGTAAGGTGAGACACCCATGGAGAGTATCGAGGCGTGGAATAATCCGCCGCCCGATATGATATCCATGATTGAACCGAGCTGACCCCACTGACGAACGAGGCTCGTAAAAGTCTCTCCGTCGAGTCCCGGAACCGGAACGAGTCCGCCCAGCATGAAGATTCCCAAGATCATGAAGGTATAGAGCAGTCTCTTACGTATAGATTCTACACGGAAGGCGTTTACTGCTATATCGAAAATACCGTTCATGCCTCTTATACCTCCGTAGCCGTGCCTCCGGCCTTTTCAATCTTCTCTTTTGCAGAGGCAGTGAACTTAGCTGCCTTTACATCGAGCTTCTTTGAAAGTTCGCCGTTGCCAAGGATCTTGATTCCGTCGTTTACCTTCGGAACGGAGATGATGCCCATCTCTGCGATCGTCTTAGCATTTACTTCAGCACCGTTATCGAACTTCTCCAGATCGGAGACATTGATGGTGATGTAAGCAGGCGCAAAACGCTTGTTGTTGAAGCCTCTCTTAGGGAGACGTCTGTAAAGAGGCATCTGGCCTCCTTCAAAGCCGGGTCTAACTCCGCCGCCGGACCTAGCCTTCTGGCCCTTGTGTCCGCGACCTGAGGTCTTTCCGTTGCCGGATCCCGGTCCTCTTCCCTTACGGTAAGCGATCTCGTTACCGGCAGAAGTCATATCATTGAGCTTCATATAGCTTAACCCTCCTTAAATCTCTTCGCAGCTTACATAGTGCGAAGCGGTGTTAACCATTCCGCGGATTGCCTCGTTGTCAGCCTTCTCAACGGACTGACCGAGCTTTCTGAGGCCCAATGCTGCAACGGTGGCCTTCTCCTTAGCTCTTGCCTTGTTGATGCTCTTTACGAGCGTAATCTTCAAATTAGCCATCTAAGAGTGCCTCCTTTACTTGATATCTTTGATGTCCTTGCCGCGAAGTCTTGCAACTTCCTCAACAGACTTGAGACCCTTAAGACCCTCGAGCGTAGCGTTAACCATGTTGTTCGGGTTGTTGGATCCGATGGACTTTGTACGAATATCTGTGATTCCTGCGAGCTCGCAAACCGTACGAACAGGACCGCCTGCGATGACACCGGTACCGGATGCAGCCGGCTTCATAACGATCTGGGAAGCGGAGAACTCACCGAGTGTCTCGTGAGGAATTGTTCCGTTAACGATGGATACGTTGATGATATTCTTCTTAGCTTCTTCGATGCCCTTTCTGATGGCATCAGGTACCTCGGTGCTCTTACCGATGCCCTTGCCTACACGACCCTTGCGGTCGCCGATAACGACGAGAGCTGAGAAACGCATGTTCTTACCGCCCTTAACAGTCTTGGAGACACGGCTGATATGGATTACGCTTTCCTCGAACTCTTTCTTCTCGTCTCTTGACTTGTTCTTATCAAAAGCCATTATATTCTCCTCCTGCTTAGAAATTAAGGCCGGCTTCTCTTGCCGCCTCTGCGAGCGCCTGAACACGTCCGTGGTAGAGGTATCCGCCACGATCGAAAACAACATCCTTGATCTCCTTAGCAGCTGCACGCTCTGCTACGAGCTTACCTACTGCGGAAGCAGCCTGAATGTTGCTGCCGTTGCTTAACTCACCCTTGATGTCCTTATCAAGAGAAGAAGCGCTGACAAGTGTTACTCCTGCCTCGTCATCTATAATCTGAGCATAGATGTGGCTGTTGCTTCTGTATACGCAAAGTCTAGGGCAATCTGCAGTGCCGGAAATCTTCTTTCTGACACGAACATGCTTTCTCTTGCGGATCTTATTCTTATCAATCTTACCAATCATGTTGATTTACCCCCTTACCTTACTTCTTAGCTCCGGTCTTACCTTCCTTGATGATAAGGTGCTCATCAGAGTACTTAATACCCTTGCCCTTATAAACATCAGGAACACGGAGCGATCTGATCTTAGCTGCGGTCTCACCGACCTTCTGCTTATCAGCGCCCTTGACCGAGATAGTGTTGTCCTTGACATCGATCGTGATGCCTTCGGGTTCGACCAACTCAATGGGGTGTGAATAACCAAGGTTGAATGTAACCTTGTTGCCCGCCTTTGTTGCTCTGTAACCAACGCCGTTGATCTCGAGAGTCTTTGTGAAGCCCTCTGATACGCCTGTGACCATGTTGTTGATCAGGGCTCTTGTGAGACCGTGAAGCGCTCTGTGGTTCTTATCGTCAGAGGGACGCTCAACGATGATCTCAGCGCCTTCCTGCTTGACGGTAATGTCGGGATGGACATCCATCTCGAGCTGGGTATTGCCGTTCTTTACCGTTACGTGCTGGCCGTCGATCTTAACATCAACGCCTGCAGGAATGGCAATCGGCTTTCTACCAATTCTTGACATATTGTTTTTCCTCCTGCTCTTAAGATTAAGCGCCCGCTGCAGTATGCCGCCGCTACGGGGCTTTTCAGAGATGTATTAACACCTTGGGGCCTTGCGGCCCAAAGTGCTGTTTACCATACGTAAGCGAGGATCTCTCCGCCGACACCGAGCTTTCTTGCGCTCTTATCGGTCATGACACCCTTGGATGTAGAGATGATAGCGATGCCGAGACCGCCAAGAACTCTGGGGAGATTCTCCTTGTCAGCATAAGTACGAAGACCCGGCTTAGAGATTCTCTTGATACCGGAGATAACGTGCTTCTTGCCTGAATACTTGAGTGTGACTCTGATAATACCCTGAGTATTGCCCTCTACACACTCAAAACCGCTGATGTAACCTTCGTCAAGTAAGATCTGAGCAATAGCCTTCTTGAGGTTAGACTGCGGGATATCTACAGTAGCGTGACCTGCATTACCTGCGTTACGGATTCTGGTAAGCATATCAGCGATTGCATCTGTAATCTGCATTATATTTTCCTCCTGTTAAATCGACAGTTCTATAATCCGGGGATTCTTACCAGCTTGCCTTCTTGACACCCGGGATATCGCCCTTGTAAGCGAGGTCACGGAAGCAAAGACGGCAGACACCGTACTTGCGGATATACGCGTGAGGTCTTCCGCAAAGCTTGCAACGGTTGTGCTGCTGTGTAGAAAACTTGGGTGTTTTCTGTGACTTAAGAATCATTGACTTCTTTGCCATTTGTAATTCTCCTCCAAATTATTTACGGTAAGGCATTCCCATGAGCTTAAGGAGCTCGAATGCCTCTTCGTCTGTCTGAGCCGTCGTTACGATGATAATATCCATACCGCGGATCTTATCGATCTTATCGTAGTCGATTTCAGGGAACATGAGCTGCTCCTTGATACCCATTGCATAGTTGCCGTGGCCATCGAAAGAGTTGGGATTGATTCCTCTGAAGTCACGAACACGGGGAAGAGCGATGCTTACGAGCTTATCGAGGAAGTAATACATGTTATCTCCTCTGAGAGTAACCTTGCATCCGATCTTCATTCCGTCTCTGAGCTTAAATGCAGCGATCGACTTGGAAGCAACTGTAGCAACAGGCTTCTGTCCTGCAATGATGCCCATGTCGCGCATAGCAGCGTCCAAAGCCTTCGGATTATCCTTAACTTCGCCTACACCCATGTTGAGAACGATCTTCTCAACCTTCGGGATCTGCATGCATGAGCTGTACTTGAACTTTTCCTGAAGGGCAGGTGCTACTTCAGATGTGTACTTATCTTTTAATCTGGACATCTAATTACTCTCCCTTCTTTGAAGAGGTATCGATCACTTCACCGGATCTCTTAGCGATCCTGGACTTTGTGCCGTCCTCGTTTACTCTGTAACCAACTCTTGTGGGCTTGCCTGTCTTGGGATCAACGAGCATTACATTGGATGCGTCGATGGAACCTTCGCGCTCTACGATGCCTGCAGGTGCATTCTGAGTTCTTGCCTTCTGGTGCTTCTTAACGATGTTGACACCCTCAACAAATACTCTACCCTTCTTATTGTCAACAGCAATAACCTTGCCTGTTGCGCCCTTGTCCTTACCGGAGATTACGATAACATTGTCACCGTTTTTAACATGAATCTTGTTTGCCATTGTTATCTCCTCCTTACAGTACTTCCGGTGCAAGAGAAAGGATCTTCATGTAGTCCTTATCTCTGAGCTCTCTCGCGATGGGTCCGAAAATACGTGTTCCGCGCGGGTTCTTATCTTCCTTGATGATAACTGCAGCGTTCTCATCAAACTTTATGTATGAGCCGTCAGCACGTCTTACGCCCTTCTTGGAACGTACGACAACTGCCTTAACGACGTCGCCCTTCTTGACCATGCCGCCCGGAGCAGCGCTCTTAACGGAGCAAACGATTACGTCACCGATGTTGGCGTACTTTCTCCATGAACCGCCCATAACCTTGATGCATGCGAGTTCACGAGCTCCTGTATTGTCGGCAGATCTGAGTCTGGATTCAACCTGAATCATCTGATATATCCTCCTTGCAAGTCTGCTTACTTAGCCTTCTCGACGATCTCGACGAGTCTCCAACGCTTATCCTTGGATGTAGGGCGTGTCTCCATGACCTCTACCTTATCTCCTGTATGTGCAGCGTTCTCTTCGTCATGCGCCTTGAGCTTGTATGTTCTCTTCATGATTTTTCCGTAGAGAGGATGCTTAACGTGCTCTACGACAGAAACCGTGATGGTCTTGTCCATCTTGTCGGATGTTACGATGCCGACTCTGGTCTTTCTTAAGTTTCTTTCAGCCATTTAAGTCGTCCCCCTTACTTCTTAGCAGCGAGTTCCTGCTCGCGCTTGATTGTCATAACTCTTGCGATGTCACGCTTAACCTGAGCGATCTGTGCAGGATTCTCAAGCTGGTTTGTTGCGTGCTGGAAACGGAGCTTAAAGAGTTCTTCCTTGAGAGAAGTAAGTTCTTTGTTAAGCTCTTCAGTTGACATCTTACGAATATCTTCAACTTTCATTTATGCTTCCTCCTCCTTCTTCTCTCTTGCTACGATCTTAACTTTGCAGGGCAGCTTGTTGCCGGCAAGTCTAAGAGCTTCTCTTGCGTCTGCCTCAGGTACTCCTGCTACTTCGAAAAGCACTCTTCCGGGCTTAACTACTGCGCACCAGTACTCGTTTGCAGCCTTACCGGAACCCATTCGGACCTGTGCAGGCTTCTTTGAAACAGGCTTGTCAGGGAAGATCTTGATCCATACCTTACCGCCACGCTTGATGTATCTGTTGATTGCGACACGGGCAGCCTCGATCTGATTTGACTTGATCCAGCAAGGTTCAAGTGCCTGGAGACCGAAGTCACCGTAAGCAACGAAGTTACCACGTGAAGCCTTACCCTTCATGCGGCCTCTCTGCTGCTTTCTGTATTTGGTTCTCTTAGGAAGTAACATTAATCATTTCCTCCTTCGCCGTTTGTGGCAGGTGCCTTCTTTGTGAAGACCTCGCCCTTGTAGATCCAGACCTTAACACCGATTCTGCCGTAAGTTGTGTTTGCCTCAGCAAAACCGTAATCAATGTTTGCTCTCAGTGTCTGGAGCGGGATAGTACCCTCGTGATATGTCTCGGATCTTGCGATCTCGGCACCGCCGAGACGGCCGGAGCACTTAGCCTTGATTCCGAGAACTTCCTGCTGCTTCATAGCGAGCTGCATTGATCTCTTCATTGCTCTTCTGAAGCTCTGACGGTTCTCAAGCTGAGCTGCGATGTTCTGAGCTACGAGTGTAGCCTCGGAATCGGAGTTCTTGATAACCTCGATATCAACAGTGAATGTTCTCTTCTGATCCTTCTTAACGTTCTTGTTGAACTCTTTCTCGAGTGCGTCCTTGAGCTCCATTCTTCCGGAACCCTTGTCGCCGCCTACGAGTGAAGGTCTTGCTGTTCTTACTGTAACAGCGATCCTGTCAGCGCCCTTACGATCGATGATGACCTCGGAAACGCCTGCAACATTGGTGCGGCTCTCGTCAACGGGCTTCTTGGAGTTCTTCTTTGCGATAGGCTCAACTGCCTTCAGAACGAACTCACGAATCTTTCTGTCCTCAACAAGAGTATCACCGAAAGTCTTCTTATCAGCGTACCAGTGAGCATTCCAGCCATCGATAACGCCTACTCTTAATCCATGCGGGTTAACTTTTTGACCCATGCGAAATCCTCCTTATACTCTTTCCTTGAGAACAATCGTTACGTGGCTTGTTCTCTTCTTGATTGAACTAGCGGAACCTCTGGCTCTCGGAATGTAACGCTTGAGAACCGGACCCGGATTAGCAACTGCTGTTTCAACATAGAGGTTCTCTCTGTTGAGACCGTTGTTGTTTACAGCGTTTGCCTCAGCAGACTTGAGTACCTTTGCGAGTACGGGAGATGCTGCCTTGGGTGTATATGTGAGGATTGCATAAGCATCATCCAGGGACTTACCCTTGATAAGATCAGCTACGATCCTGACCTTACGGGGAGCGATCCTGATGTACTTAGCCGTAGCAATGCCCTGATCCTTGCCCATGCCGAGGAGCTTTCTCTGCTTCTTGGTGGGAGTAGGGAGCTTGCAGGACTTTTTCGTAGAAGCCGCATACGCAGCGAGAATCTCGTCGCGGTTCTTCTCGATATTTTCTTTATTCAAAATAATCTTTTCCACGATATTCCTCCTTAGCCGTTCGAAGCCGATTTCTCGTTGCTGGTGTGGCCGCCGAACTTACGTGTAGGAGCGAACTCACCAAGCTTGTGACCGACCATGTCCTCTGTAACGTATACAGGAACGAACTTGTGACCGTCATAAACGCCGATTGTGTTGCCGACGAACTCAGGGAAGATCGTAGAAGCTCTTGACCATGTCTGGATGATCTTCTTGTCCTTAACGTCCTTCATTGCCTCGACTTTCTTCATCAGAGCAGGCTGAACGTAAAAGCCTTTTTTGGTAGATCTACTCATTTAAGCTTTCCTCCTTATGCCTTTCTAGCCTTGACAATATACTTGCCGGACTGCTTCTTCTTATTACGTGTCTTCTTACCGAGAGTAGGAACACCCCAAGGTGTAACAGGGCCGGGAAGACCGATAGGTGATTTACCTTCACCACCGCCGTGAGGGTGGTCATTAGGGTTCATTACGACACCTCTTACAGAAGGTCTGATACCCTTATGTCTTGACTTACCAGCCTTACCAAGCTTGATGTTCTCGTGCTCAGCATTGCCGATCTCGCCGATCATTGCGCGGCACTTCTCGGGAACGAGACGAACCTCGCCGGAAGGAAGGCGGATCTGAGCGTAGCCGTTCTCTCTTGCCATGAGCTGTGCGGAAGCACCTGCTGTTCTAACCATCTGAGCGCCCTTACCGGGATTGAGCTCAACGCAGCAGATAACTGTACCTACAGGGATAGCAGAGATAGGAAGAACGTTACCTACGAGGATATCTGCACCTGCACCGCTCTCAACAGTGTCGCCTACCTTGAGGCCTGCGGGAGCGAGGATGTAAGACTTAGCACCATCGATGTACTGGATGAGTGCGAGGTATGCTGTTCTGTTAGGATCGTACTCGATAGCCTTAACAGTAGCCTTAACGCCCTCTCTGTCTCTCTTCCAGTCGATGTCTCTGAGCTTTCTGCGGTTGCCGCCGCCGATGTGGCGAACGGTTATACGACCATATGAATTACGGCCGCCTGTCTTCTTTCTTGACTTGAGAAGACTCTTCTCGGGAGTTTTCTTTGTAATAACGGAATAGTCAGCAACTGCCATTCCACGGACTGCCGGAGAAGTAGGATTGAATGTTTTAACTGCCATTATCTATTTCCTCCTTACTGACCGAAACCGAACTCTTCGATTGAAGTCTTATACTTAGCGCCGCTCTTTACAGCCTTGCCGCCCTTGCCAAGGTAGGAGATATCCTTACCCTCGGTAGCGATAGTAACAACAGCCTTCTTGTAGGCAGCTGTCTTGCCGGCCTTGCCGCGCTGTCTCTTTACCTTACCGTCGAAGTTTGCAATGTTAACGCCGGTTACCTTAACGCCGAAGAGCTTCTCTGCAGCGTCCTTGATCTCATCCTTATTAGCTTCGGGAGCTACGATGAACGTATACTTACCCTGCTCTGCAACTGTCATCGACTTCTCTGTGATAACAGGCTTAAGAATTACGTCGTACGGTGTCTTCATTTGTACACCTCCTCAATCTTCTCCACTGCTGCCTTGGTAGCAATGAAGCTGTCGTACTTAAGGATGTCGAATACGTTGATCGTGTTGACATATGCTGTCTTGACATCCTTGATGTTCCTTGCGGAAAGCTCCGCATTCTTGTTTGCGCCCTCGAGAACTACGAGAGAAGAAGCGCCTGCACCAAGATCTTTAAGAGCCTTGGCAACAGCAGCTGTCTTGACCTCGCTGAGGTTCATATCCTCGACAACGATCATCTTGGAATCAGCAAACTTAGAAGAGAGAGCAGACTTAAGAGCAAGTCTTCTTACCTTCTTGGGAACTGTGTAAGAGAATGATCTGGGTGTGGGTCCGAAGATCGTACCACCGCCAACATACTGAGCAGAACGTGTGGAACCGTGTCTTGCGCGGCCTGTACCCTTCTGTCTGTAGGGGCGCTTACCGCCACCTGATGTCTCGGATCTTGTCTTTGTCTTCTGTGTGCCCTGGCGGCGGTTTGCAAGCTGATTCCTTACAACGATAGACATAACATCGTTGTTGGGCTCAATGCCGAAGATCTCGTCAGAGAGTTCCATGGAACCTGTAACGGCGCCGCTGAGATTTTTAATATCTATTTTAGCCATTTATCAAGTCCTCCGTCTTACTTTGCAGCCTTGACAGTATTCTCAACTGTCACAACGCCGCCCTTAGGACCGGGAACCGCGCCTCTTAAGACGAGGATTCCTCTGTCACCGTCTACCATGACAACGCTCAGGTTCTGAACTGTGCAGTTAACTGCGCCCATGTGTCCAGGAAGCTTCTTGCCGGGAAGAACTCTACCCGGTGTGGAAGTAGCGCCCATGGAACCGACTCTTCTGTGGTACATGGAACCGTGGCCTGAAGGACCACCCTTCTGTCCGTGACGCTTGATGTTGCCCTGGAAGCCCTTACCCTTGGAAACGCCGGATACATCGACCTTATCGCCAACTGCGAACATGTCGGATACCTTGATCTCCTGTCCGAGGCTGTACTCCTCGTCGGTCTTGAACTCGCGGATGTATCTCTTTACCTCTACGTCAGCCTTCTTGAACTGACCCTTGTCAGGCTTGTTTACGAGCTTCTCGCGAACTGTGCCTGTGCCGACCTTGACTGCTTTGTAGCCGTCGGTCTCAACCGTCTTGTTCTGGAGCACATACATGGGCTCGCACTCAATAACGGTTGCCGGAATAACGTTACCATTCTCATCGAACAGCTGTGTCATGCCGGACTTCTTGCCAATGATGAATTTCGTCATAAAGTTTTCCTCCTATATTGGTTATTGGTTCGCCTTTTCTTGTCATGGCGGCGAACATGACCCGGAATCCAAGGCTTGGCGTTCCTCAGATCCCGCTTAAGCCCGCGGGCTGCCCTCTCGATCAGGTTGTCTTGATCTCGATGGAAACTCCTGCAGGCATGTCAAGCGTTGTCATATCATCCATTGTCTTCGACGAAGGTGTGTAGACATCGATGATCCTCTTGTGAGTTCTCTGCTCGAACTGCTCACGTGAATCCTTGTTTACGTGGGGTGAACGAAGGATCGTGATGATCTCCTTCTCTGTAGGGAGCGGGATGGGGCCGGAGAAGCTTGCGCCGTCTCTGGTAAGGGTATCAACGATAGCCTTAGCGCTCTCATCGAGGAGCTTGTGATCGTAAGCCTTGAGCTTGATTCTCAGTCTGTTTGCTTTAATTGCCATTCTGTGGCCTCCTTAAATATAGCTGTATTTTTGTCTCAACCTTGTCGGGCGTGTCTTTGTGTTCCATTCAAAAACCCAGTTGACCAGTTACTGCTCACCAGCAGCACTTTGGGGCTCCGGGTACGTGATCGAACACCAGCTGCCGCCTGAATTGATCAGACAATCGCAGGAGATCTTTGTTCCTGCTCCGGCTCCTCCGAAGTTACCCGCATGTATCGCGCAGCTCGCGCCGCATACGGCAATCTCCGGTATCAGTGCCTTTGTGCACGCACAATAACCCCTGTTAGAGCGCGTGCGAAAAGTATTTTACTCTCGTATAACAATAATTGCAAGTGCTATTTTGAACTTGCTGCCTATATTATTAATTATTATTAACTACAGAATAATCAGGCTGCCCGGAGGCAGCCTGATTATCTAATTGAATTCCATGTGAGCCATCCCTTGCTCTGCTGGTTCCGCAGGCGAATGGCGAACGTATTATCCTCTCTCGTTGAGGAAGGTCTGGACTCTGTCCTCCAGGATCGGGATTACATCTTCGAGGCTCTTCTGGCCTGAGAAGTATGCGGGCATCTCTTCCTTAAGGATGGAGTTTACCGCCGGGTCGGATCTGTTGAGGCCATAACAGTTCTCGATGGTCTCGTTGTATACCTGTGCTGCGGATTCATCTATCTTATCGCAAGGTATGCCGAAAGCGCGGAGCTCTTCTTCCGTGTAACCCATGGACAGATACAGATCTACCATGGCATTCATTCCGTCGATCTCTTTCTGGTTCAAGTCAGCGAGCGCTTCCTTGTTAAGCGGGTTGGATCCGTCGTTGCCGTACAGTGTCTGGACCTCGTCGCTGAGAAGGTAAGAAACGAATTCCCAGCAGCCTTCCGGACTTGCAGTCTGTGAATAGATGGCAGCGCTGTCGCAGCCTGAGAACATGGGACCTCTTCCGTCATATGTAGGGCATCCTACGATCTTTGTATCGCCTTTGATCACACCGGCATACAGGAGGTAATAACCCAGAGAGTACATTGTAGCGTACTGGGCAACGGTCTCTTCTCCATTTCCGACACCCGTGTACATGACTGCGCTTCCCTCGACCTTCTCGGGTACATTATCCTTAACATAGTCAGCAAGCGCTTTGAATGCCTCGTTGTCGTAATTTACCTTGCCGTTCTCATAGAACAGGTCGTTCATATATGATGCGGAAGCATTGAAGAAGTCGACCTGATTCATTCCCATAGGGTCTGTTCCGTTGCAGGGACCGCTTACGAACTCGGCATACTGATCGTATGTAAAGCCTGTCTGATCTGCAGCAACCTCATCAGCCTTTACTATAAGGCCTTCGATCGCGAAAGTAACCGGGATCTGGTAGAGCTTGCCGTCAGATTCCTTGGCAGCTTCGATGACATTGGAGTAAAGTCCGGATGTATCGAGCTTCTCCACATAAGGAGCGAGGTCGAGCAGGTAGTCGGAGTTGTTGAGCTGTGAGAAAGCACAGCCGTTCATGATGATATCGGGACCTTCTCCGGATACGAGGTCTACCGCCAGCTGATCAGAGAGCTTCGCGTTGACATCGTTCATTGCCTGATTGGCTTCATTGGCATCGAGCATTGCCTCAAGATCGACCGAGTCGACCATTGCATATCTGTTATCGTACTCGATGAAGTACTTGTCATTTGATTCGTTGAAGTTTCCGACAGCCTCGCATAGAGGATATGAGAAATAGTCAAGCGCAGCGATCGTCAGGATCGTCTTGCCCGCATTGGGGTTGGTCTCTGCTTTCTTAAGGATGACTACTTCTGTCTCAGATCCGCTCAGGCCTGTAACGGTGGAATTATGCCAGACTGTTCCGCCGAGAACGATCTTGTCTTCTGTCATGGACAGGATGGAGAAGTTCATTACATCGTATCTGTTGATGTTGCAGGAATCAAAATCCATATAATCTTCCACAGACTTTGCAGAGAAGTCGATCTTCTTGATGCCGTCCTGCTTCATGAAGAAGCAGCCCAGGCCTTCAACATTCTGTGTTGTATACATGGATGTAACATCCTTGAGCCAGTCAGTATCTTCCTTGTACTCTTCGCAGGTGTTTGCGTCCATGTCATATACCATGTACTTGGAATTTTTCTTCTTGTCGCTCTGACAATACAGAAGGACTTTGCCGTCACCCATGGAGATGATCGTAGGTATGGAAATGATGCTCATCTCAGGGTTCTCTTTGGAGAAATCATAAGTCTGGACAGTTCCGTCAGGTGACGTTGTCTCGAGGGCATAAGAATAACTCTCGTCAAGATAGATCATCTTCTTCATGATGGTGTATCCGTCGACCTTCTCGGTACCCTCAACATAGGAGCTGGTACCATCTTCTTCATTCTCAGGTTCCGTCTCATCAATGCTCTTGACTTCGCCCGTTGCAGGATCGATCACGGCAGTTACTTCTGAGAATTTATTGTCGGTATACTTTGTGAACTTGCAGACAACCTCGTCATTTACGAGCGAAGTGCCGTTGAAACCAAGATCGTTGACACTGTAACCGTTGTCTTCAGCAAGCTGCATCAGATCCAGTGAGGATACCACCGCACCTGTCTCATCATAGATGTTGACATGTGCGATCTCAAAATCAGCGTAGCTGTCTGTCTCGGGATCGAACGTCTTGTCGAGAGGCTTGATGCCCTGGGCATAAGTTACGAAGTTTCCTCCGGACATTCCGAGAAGCTGGAAATCAAGATAAACGTAGTCGGCGGGATCATACTCCGTGCCGAGTACGAGTTTATCCATTGTGTACCACGGATCTGTCGCGAGGATCTCTTTCTTCTTCTGACTTCCCTTTGCACAGGAGCAGATGCATCCTGCCAAAAGAGTCAAAGACATAGCTGCGGCACCAAGCCGCACTTTCAAATTCTTCATCCTATGTACCTCCATATTCGCGGGTCGTCCCGCAACGTCATTAGTATATAAAATCTATTTGAAAATACAATATAAGTCAGCCAAGTTTAAGGTTAAGTTAAGAAGGTCTTAATCTCTTCGGGAGTGAAGGTATACTTCTTATTACAGAAGTGACACTGGGTCTCGATCTTCTCACCGGAGGCAATGAGCTCTTCAAGATCCGCACGTCCCAGCGTGGCAAGTCCTTCGCTCATGCGCTCCTTGCTGCAGGGGCATTCAAAGCCGACCGGTGCTCCGTCAAGATACTGAAGATCCGGGTCGCCCATGAACAGGTCGAGGATCTGCGCGGGAGAGAAGCCTTCCGACAGCAGATATGTCATCTCGGGGAAGCCACCTGCACGGGTCTCAAGGTAAGATATCTCTTCTTCGCCCGCACCCGGAAGGAGCTGGATCATCATGCCGCCCGCCTGTGTAACGCGGCCGCCTTCCATCAGCACTCCAAGTGATACGACCGAAGGTGTCTGCTCGGACGAAGCCAGATAATATGTAAAGTCTTCGGCGATCTCGCCGCTTACAAGCTCAGTAGATCCGACATAGGGCTCTCTGAGTCCGATGTCCCTGATGACCGTGAGAAGTCCCCTGCCGACTGCCGAACCGACATTGATCTTGCCGGGCCGCAGGTATTCCGTGGGAACGTTGTTTTCGATGGGGTATGCCCTGACCTTGAAGCCGTAGTCGGTAACGCAGGTCATGCCCTTGATGGGGCCGTCGCACTTGATGACGGTCGTCTGCGTGTCTTTCTTGCCCTTCATCGACTCCGAGATAAGAAGAGAGCCCGTCATGAACCTTCCCAGGGCCGCACATGCCGCAGGCGAGAGATCGTGGAACTGCCTTGCGGTCTCACAGGTGGCTGTCGTCCTGATGGCGAGGCACTTTACCCTGCCCTTAAGTCCGTCTGCCCTGATGATGTGGTCCAGGGATACATCCTCCGGCGCACCCTTTACGTTATATACTCCGTCCGTCATCTTCTCTCCTCCAAAGGCTTCCCGAACACCAGGAACACCCTCTCCGAGTTTTTATCCGGCTCCTCGTACGATAGCTCGTCGTATGTGCCGAGATGCTTAAGGCCCGCCCTGTCCGCAGCCTTGATAAAGAACTGCACCGGGTAGAACCTCTCCACGAGATCGCCGTCATATCTTGCGAACCTGCCGTCTTCCTGCCTCTCGAACAGAGTCAGCTCGGCGGTGTTCGTACGTGTGCTGCTGTCGTAGCTGTTCAGCCAAAGCAGCGTAAAATCCTCATAATCCTCATAGAACACGTTGTCTGCCAGCGTTCTCGCCAGATGCTTCCTGGTTATCACGTCGAAAACAAACACCCCGCCCTCTGCAAGGTAAGACGAGACCTTGGAGAAGATCCCGGCAAGAGCACGCTCATCCGTGATGTGATCCATGGTATCGAGAACGGAGATGAAGCAGTCGGTCTTGCCCGGAAGCTCGAAGTCGGTTATATCCTGAAGCGACCAGATGATCTTGCCGGCACCCTTCTTGTTCCCTGCCATTATGAGCATCTCCTCGGCCGAGTCGATGCCGGTCACCTTGTAGCCGTTCTTTGCGAGGCAGATATCAACGCTTCCGGTCCCGCATCCGAGATCGGTTATCGTGTGGACCCTGATGTCCGAATGCCTCTCGATAAGTGAAGAGTAATAATCCGCCCACAGCCGGACATCCATGTCCGACTGCATCTCGTCATAGTGTCTTGCGAGACAATCGTAGAAATTATCCATGACTTACGGGAGATAGTCTTCAGGGTTGTACTGAGTGCCGTTTACGCGGACCTCGAAGTGGAGGTGGGCACCCGTGGATGTTCCGGTGCTTCCGACTTCGCCGATCTGCTGGCCTGCGGATACATAGTCTCCGACAGATACATAGATGTCTCTTGCATGGGCATAGAGAGTGGTGACTCCGTCGCCGTGATCTATTATGCAGTAGTTGCCGTATCCGGATCCGCCTGTGTTGCAACCTTCGACAGGCTCGGTAACATAGATGACCGTGCCCGAAGCGGCAGCGCAGATGGCTGAGCCGTAGCCGCAGGCGATGTCGATGCCGGAATGGAACTTATATGTGCCGTATACGGGGTGATATCTGTATCCGAACGGAGAAGAGATATAACCAGAAGCAGGCCACTGAAGCGATACGCTGATCGAAGGTGATGACGGATTGCTCGGAGCAGATGATCCGCCGCCTGAAGAAGATGACGAACCGGAATCCGATGAAGACGATCCGGAATCACCCGAAGATGAACCTGAATCCGAAGTCGAACCGGAACCCGAACCGGAATCTCCGGAAGATGCCGGCTGTGCGGGCTGCTGAGCCGCCTGCTGCGCATTGTATTCGGACTGGAGCGCCAGGATCTGGTCGTTCAGGGAAGCCGCATAAGCCTCGAGCTCGTCTTCCTGCTGTTCCCATGTGGACAGCTGTGAAGATACATAGGACAGTGTGTCCTCCGTCGTGGCTATGAGTTCTTCGAGTTCATCGAGCTCGGCCTGCTTCTGATCTGCAATGGCCTGCATGTCTTCTGCTTCCTGGAGCTTGATCTCCTTCTGGAGCTCAGCATCATCAAGTGCGATCTGCATCTGATCGATCGCCTGGGCATCAGCGTCGGCGATGAGAGTGATGATCTCCATGTTGGTGAAGAAGCCTGCTATGTTATCTGATTCGAGCAACACCTCGAGAGTTGACTTGTTCTGGTATTCGAACATCGCTGAGACGCGCTCGGAGAAGAGGAGTTGCTGTGCTTCAAGGTTCTCTTCTGCCTGGATATAGTCATCCAGTGCCTGAGCCTTGGCTTCAAGTGCAGCTTCAAGCTGTGAGCAGATGAGCTCGTACTGGGCCTTCTGCTCTTCATTTGCTTCGTTAAGCGCTGCGAGCTCACCTGACAGAGAGCTCTTCTGGGACTTGAGAGAGCTTACCATCGCAGCCGCTTCAGCAGCCTGGGCTTCAGCCTCGTCTCTGTCCTGCTTGGCCTGATCGATGTCTTCCTGATCGACCTTGAGTATCTCTACGACAGAAGTATCTGCTCCGCCTGCGATTATGTTGCCCGCAAAGGATACGGACAGTGCGAAGACGGTAGTAGCTACGACGCCTGCCAGGATAAGAGGCTTCCAGATCTTCTGCCTGAAAGCATCTTCTCTTGCAAATATCTCTTCAAGTTCGTTCTTATACCTTGACATATTTCCTCACCGATATTCCGCTTCCGATAGAACCTATTATCACTCCCATAAGGAGTATCAGGACTATCTCAGCCCACATGATGTTGTGCGTGGGAACGAGCGCATAGAAACTCGTCGGCGCGATCTCGCTCATTGACTTCACGTAGATGCCTCTGTAGATGACGACGGTTATGCCCCATGCACAGATGGCACTGATTATTCCGACTATGGCGCCTTCAATGATATAAGGCAGTCTTATGTAGTTGTTCGTAGCACCTACGAACTTCATGATCTCTATCTCGTTTGCTCTTGAATACACCGAGATCCTTACCATGTTGGATATGATGAACAGAGCGATCATGAAAAGTATCGCGAATGCCGCCACGGTAGTGATGTTGACTATCCTCGATGCCCGGGACAGGAACTTCATGACATTGCTCTCCTGCTGGACCTTGGACACGCCGTTATATGTGGCAACCTCGGCACACACCTGATCAGCCGTCGAAGGATCGGTAAGTCTGATGCTGAATGTATGCGGAAGATACATGTTGTAATCAAAATCATCAAGGAGCGACGCGGATGATCCGAGGTTCGCCTTGTAGCTGTTGTAGTTATCCTCAGGCGAAGCATAGTGGAACTCCATGATGTTCGGATTGGCATAGAGCTTTGCCTGAACATCGTTGAGCTCTTCTTCAGTGCACTGGAGCTTCATATACACTTCGATGGGCGGTCTCTGCGACAGCCTCGTCATTATGGTCCTGACATTCACCGAGAAGATGAAGAACACGCCCATGATGAACAGCATCAGCAGGATCGTCGTAATGGATGCTATCGTTACCAGCGGATGTCTGACTATTCCGCGGAATCCTTCCTTAACGGAATTGAAAAAAGCTCTTACACTCATCAGTCGTCATCCTCCGGAACCATATCAATATCAGAGGCCTTGAGCGGATCTGCAGTTCTTGTCTTGAACTTCTCGTCGAGCTTTGCCTTGCGTCTGGCTTCTTTCTCGGCCTGCTTCTCAGCGCGTCTCGCCTCTTTCTGTGCCTTCTTCTCGGCACGTCTCGCCTCCCTGTCTGATACGGAAGGCTCTGTCTGCGAAGGGAATTCAAATGCACTCTCCGGTGCCTGATCTTCTTCCGGAGCAGGGTTCTCCCCCATCTCCGGTTCGTCTGCAAAGACAGGCTCTTCCGGCAAAGATGCTTCGGGCGTCGGTTCCTCCTGAACGGGTTCTTCTTTCAGGACAGGTTCTTCCCGGGCAATTACTTCCTCGGGCACCGTTATCTCGATGACCTCAGGCTCAGCTGCGGGTTCTTCCTCAAGCAGCATCTCAGAGGGGATCTCCGTCTCCTCTTGCGCCGGGGCAGGTTCTTCCGGTATCTGAACCGGCTCTTCCACAGGCACATATGTCTCCTGCGCAGAATCACCGAAAACAAAACCTCCGGTCTTCTGCTCATATCCCTGGTCATCGTAGGAATCGCTGTATGCGCTGTCTTCTCCGAAAGCCAGGTCTCCGCCGGGGAGATTGCCGTAATCTTCGGAAGTGATGACGCTCGGCGCCTCTTCCTTCCTGTCTTCGGTATATCCGCTCGCCTTCTCATCACGCACGATGAGTCCGCCGTCTATCTCTATGACACGCTGCTTCATCCTGTCGACAAGGTTGCTGTCGTGTGTGCAGATGATGACAGTCGTCTTATTGCCTGATGTCTTGCCGTTCTTGTTGATCTCAAGGAGCATCGCCATGATGCTCTCGGATGTGTCCGGATCGAGGTTGCCCGTAGGCTCGTCTGCGACTATGAGCTTGGGGTTATTTACCATGGCTCTCGCGATGGCGACTCTCTGCTGCTCACCGCCGGAGAGCTCCTGCGGATATGCGTTCGCCTTATCCTTCAGTCCTACTGCGGACAGGCAGATACTTACCGTGTTCGCAAGGCTCTTGGGGGGAACGCCTACTATCTCGCCTGCGAAAGCAACATTCTCGGCGACGGTCTTCGTCTCTATCAGACGGAAATCCTGGTAGATCATGCCTATCTGACGTCTTAAGACCGGAACCAGTGCGCGGCTCATGTGAGCGATGTCAAATCCGTCGATCCTGACCGAGCCTTCCGAGGGAGACTCTTCGCAGGTTATGCACTTAAGAAGGGTCGATTTGCCCGAACCCGATTTGCCGATGACAAAAACAAAATCTCCGTCATCGATAGTGAAACTTACACCCTTGAGTGCCTCCACTCCGGATCTGTAAGTCTTCTTAACATCAATAAAATCAATCACTTGATAGAATTACCTTATCTTATTGTCGTTGGTATCGTTTAAATAATCGATGTAGATCCTTACCATCGTGGCCATCTTGAACAATACCGCATCATCGAACTTTCTCAGGTCGAGACCGGTCTTGGTCTTTACCTTCTCAAGTCGGTATACGAGCGTGTTCCTGTGTACGAACAGTTCTCTTGAAGTCTCCGAACCGTTGAGGTCGTTGGCAAAGAACGTGTCGATGGTAGTCCTTGTCTCCTCATCGAGCTGTCTGAAAGCATCGTTGGGGAATACTTCGCGGATGAACATCTCGCAAAGCGGCTTCGGGAGCTGATAGATCAGTCTGCCGAGACCCAGTTTGTCATATCTTGATATATCCGTCTCGCCGTCGAAGATCTTGGAGACCTTGAGCGCCGTCATGGCATCGGAGTAGGACTTGCTGATGTCCATGAATGACGGAACGATCGAACCGACTGCCACCTTGGCGGTGCATCCTTCGGAATTAAGGCATGCGAGAATGGACTGGCTTGCCTCGTCGATGAATTCGCCCCTGTCGGAATCTTCGCCTGCTGCCTCGGAAGAATCGATGATCACGATGGTCGTCGTGTCATCCATGGAGATGACCATGGTCGTATCGGAATCATTGTAGAGGTTCTGCAGGATCTCGAATGCCTCGGTGCTCTGGTCAGCTGCCGTCCTTACGACGATAACGAGCCTTGCATCCTTGCAGTCGATCTTGAATCCGCGCGCGATCATCGGCACTTCGGATCTGATCTCATTGTCCAGAAGGACATTCCTTATGAAGATGGACTTCTCGGCATCGGTGCCCTTCTCCTTGGCGATCGTCTTGATCCACTCGGAGATGAGCTGCAGAGAGATCTTTGCATCCGAATCGGTACTCTCAACATAGATGACATACTTGAGCTGCTCGCCTATGTTGACCTTGAGATATGTACGGTCTGCAGTGGAGGCGAAAATATCACCGCCGGACATTACCGCGCGGAAGGAAGGATCCGTCTCGCCTTCAAGGGAATCATCAGTAGCCGCCAGGATAACTCCTGAAGTATCCAGCACACCGCAATCAACGGGGAGGATGGTCTTTACCTGACGCATACACTTCTTGATCTCTTCCATATCTACACCTCGCCCTCTGAGCACAAATAATACAAGACTTACAGGAAGCCTCATTAGATTCTATATTTTTTCGCAATTTGGTGCAAGCATTCAAAAAATAAGGCCGAACCCGAAGGTCCGGCCTTATGGTCAATCAGATTATCTAACCGATCAGGAAATGATGCTCTGCTCTGTGTCCTTATCGAAGATGTGAACACGGTTTGCATCGATAGCGAGGTCTACTACCTGGCCAACAGAGGACTGTGAAGTAGTAGGGTCAACGCGGCATGTGAGAGGCAGAGAACCGTTAACTGTAACGTAGAGGTATGTCTCTGCACCGAGCATCTCGACGACGTCAACGTCTGCAGGGAAAGCTGCCTCAGGGTGATCGGTAACATATGTGGAGTCATCTGTAAGAGCCTCAGGTCTTACACCGAAGATAACTTCCTGTCCGTCACGCTCCATAACTTCCTCAACTGCATATCTCTCAGGGAGCTTGATCGTAACGTTCTCGAATGAGATGAATACGTCAGAACCCTCAACGTTGATAACAGCATTGATGAAGTTCATAGGAGGCATTCCGATGAATCCTGCAACGAATGTGTTGACCGGGTTGTCATAGAGCTCCGTAGGAGAGTCAACCTGCTGGATGAAACCATCCTTCATGACTACGATTCTGGTACCCATGGTCATAGCCTCGGTCTGGTCGTGTGTAACGTAAACGAATGTTGTCTTAAGTCTGTGGTGGAGCTTTGTGATCTCGACACGCATCTGTACACGGAGCTTAGCGTCGAGGTTTGAGAGAGGCTCGTCCATGAGGAAGACCTTAGGGTCACGAACGATAGCACGGCCGAGAGCAACTCTCTGGCGCTGACCACCGGACAGAGCCTTAGGCTTTCTGTCGAGGAGATGCTCGATCTCAAGGATCTTAGCTGCCTCAACAACACGACGGTTGATCTCGTCCTTGCTCATCTTTCTGAGCTTAAGAGCGAAAGCCATGTTGTCGCGAACTGTCATGTGCGGATACAGAGCGTAGTTCTGGAAAACCATCGCGATATCTCTGTCCTTAGGAAGAACGTCGTTAACGCAACGATCGTCGATGTAGATCTCGCCCTCGGAAATGTCCTCGAGACCAGCGAGCATACGGAGAGTTGTTGACTTACCGCAACCGGAAGGTCCTACCAGGATAACGAATTCCTTATCTGCAACATCGAGATTAAAGTCTGAAACAGCAACAACGCCGCCTTCATACTTCTTGTAAACATGCTGGAAAGATAAACTTGCCATTTTCTTACCTCCAAAGGGCCACGCCTATGGGCGGGCTAATTCATACAGAAATACTAACAAAGCCACTTTTTGTTTACTATATGGCATTATTCCCAAAAAAAATTAAGCCTTTTTGTAATCAATAAAGCCCCGTTTTGTTTATAATTCCCATACAGTTTTTTGATTTTTGTATGTTCTAACCAAAAAAGCAAGTATTTATGACAACTTCAGAGCAACTGAACCTGCATAATGCTTTGTGCTATATGACAACGCAGCAGACCCGGAAGGCACTATGTCACCGCAATGTAACCTTGTATATAAAGGGTTAGCGCAATAATAAAGTGAGATTCTTGTTGACAATTGTATTTTTATGCATTATATTGCATAAATCTAACAATTCGAAGGACCAGTATATATATGAGTAAGTTTAAAGTAAGTATTATAGGCGCTACAGGTTACGTGGGAGCAGAACTCGTAAGGGGTTTTGTCGCACATCCTGATTTTGAGATCAAGGATCTGACCAGCAGGAGCTTTGCCGGAAAGGCTTTCTCCGATGTATATCCCGTATTCCGCGGAGTATGCGATACGATCCTGAGCGATAAGGATCCTGCCGAAGTCGGTAAGGAGAGCGATCTTGTCATCACGGCACTGCCTCACGGCGTATCATCGGCTACCGTTCCCGTACTTCTCGAGACCGGCGTCAGGGTCATCGACCACAGCGGCGACTTCAGATACAAGGATCTGGCAACATACGAGAAGTCCTATAAGCTCACTCATCCCCACCCCGAACTGCTCGAAGAAGCCGTATACGGTCTTCCCGAGTTCTACAGGGACGAGCTGGGGACGGCAAGGCTCGTAGCCAATCCCGGCTGCTACCCGACATGCTCGCTGATCGCGCTCGCACCTTTCCTTAAGAATAATTTAATTAAGAAAGATACCATAATTATAGATGCAGTATCCGGAGTATCCGGAGCAGGAAGAAAGGCGGATCTGGCTTACGCGTTCTGCGAAGAGGACGATTCCTTCAAGCCTTACGGCGTTGTCGGACACAGACATACCACCGAGATCTCCGAGAAGTGCTCCTTCCTGGCAGGCGGCAAGTCCGGTGACATCACCGTCACCTTCACACCGCACCTCGCCCCCTTCAAGCGAGGCATGCTGAACACGATATATGCAAAGCCTTCCGATGACTTCAAGGATGTATCGTCTTCCGTCATCAACGGCATATATCAGGATTTCTACAAGGATGAGCAGTTCGTACGTGCTCTCCCCGAAGGCACCATGCCGGACGTAAAGGCAGTGGCCGGATCCAACTACATCGAAGTCAACGGTGTGTATGATGCGGATACCGGCATGATCAAGCTTTTCGCGGCGCAGGACAACCTCGGCAAGGGTGCTGCCCTCCAGGCGATCCAGGCGGCAAATGTAATGTTCGGACTTCCCGAGGAGACCGGACTCAAAGATATCGTAAGAGGCGTATAACATGGCAAATCAGGATAAGATGCCCGAGATCACGGGCGACATGAAGAATATGGTGAACAGGGCTGAGGTCCTCACCGAGGCTCTCCCCTACATCAGGAAGATGAGGGGTCAGACTATAGTTATCAAGTACGGCGGCAATGCGATGGTCAACGACGGACTCAAGCAGACCGTCATGGATGACATCACGCTCCTTAAGCTGGTCGGCATCAACCCCGTCATCGTTCACGGCGGCGGACCCGACATCAACAGCATGCTCGAGACGGTCGGCAAAGAGTCGACTTTCGTGAACGGTCTGAGGTATACGGACAGCGAGACCATGGGTTATGCGCAGATGGTCCTGATCGGCAAGACCAACAAGGAGATCGTATCCGTTCTCTGCGGCAAGGGCGCGAAAGCGATCGGCATCTCCGGCATCGACGGCAATCTCATCGAGGCCGAGAAGATGACGGAAGATTCTGACGGCAACCCCGTGGACATCGGATATGTCGGCAAGATCAAGAAGATCAACACCAAGGTGATCTCCATGCTCGCCAACGACGAGTACATCCCCGTAATCGCCCCCATCGGCGTAGGCTCCGACGGCGAGAGTTACAACATCAACGCTGACACGGTGGCAGCCGAAGTCGCAGTCGCACTTCAGGCATCCAAGCTCATAATGCTCACGGATGTCGGCGGCGTTCTGGAGAATCTCGCTGACGGTACGGACAGAGTTATCCCCGTGCTCGACGAGTCTGATGTTCAGGACTGCATCGACCGCGGAATAATCTCGGGAGGCATGATCCCGAAGATCGGCGGATGCCTTGACACTGTCCGAAGAGGCGTAAACCGCGCTCACATCATAGACGGGAGGATCCCGCACTCGATCATACTCGAGATATTCACAAAGAACGGCATAGGCACAATGATAATAAAGGAGAAGAAAGAGAACTATGAGTATAGAAAATGATCTTTCCCTTATTCAGGATTTTGACAAGAACTATTTCCTTCAGGTATTCAAACCTCTTCCCGTTGCTTTCGTAAAGGGCAAGGGCTGCTACCTGTATGATACACAGGGCACCAAGTACATAGACATGATCGGCGGCATCGCGGTCAATTCTCTGGGACATGCCCACCCGAAGCTCGTCGGAGCCATCAAGAAGCAGGCAGGAGAGCTCATTCACTGCTGCAATTATTACTATATTCCCGGAAGATCCGAGCTTGCCTACAAGCTCTGCAAGAACAGCTTTGCAGACAAGGCTTTCTTCTGCAACTCAGGTGCTGAGGCTAACGAGGCAGCCATCAAGATCGCACGCGGATATTTCCACTACAGGAACGAAGACAGATACGAGATCGTCACGGCAAAGAACAGCTTCCACGGAAGGACCCTGGGCACGATCGCCGCTACCGGCCAGCCCAAGTTCAGCGAGCCTTTTGCGCCCGTAATGCCCGGATTCAAGTATGTTCCGTTCAATGATTTCGATGCGCTCAAGGAAGCCTGCGGACCCAAGACTGCAGCAGTCATGCTCGAACTCGTTCAGGGCGAGAGCGGCGTACATCCTGCAAACATCGAATATGCAAAGCTCGTAGACAAGTTCTGTAAGGATCACGGCATCCTTCTCATCATCGATGAGGTCCAGACAGGCATCGGCAGGACAGGCATGATGTTCTGCCACGAGAGGTACGGTATCACGCCAGATATCATCACACTCGCCAAAGGTCTTGCAGGCGGCGTTCCTATCGGAGCAATGCTCTGCACCGATGAAGTCGCTACAGGCTTCCACGTGGGAGACCACGGCTCGACATTCGGCGGCAACCCCCTGGCTTGCGCAGCTGCCAATGCAGTCCTCGATACCATCAAGGAGGAGAATCTCCTTGTAAATGTCAACGAGATGAACGCTTACCTCATGGAGAAGCTCACCAAGCTCAAGGGTAAGTACGACTGCATCACCGACATCAGAGGCCTCGGCCTGCTCATCGGCATCGAGTTCGACGAGCGCATCTCGGCTTCACAGATGATGATCGAGATGTTCAGGAACGGCATCCTCGTAAGTTCCATAGGAACTTCAACGATCAGGCTTGCACCTCCGCTCATAATCAAGAAGAAAGAGATCGATACCTTCTGCAAGGTTCTCGACTCGATCCTGAAAAACACCATTCCCGCCAAGAAGGATCTGTTATCGGCGATCAAGGATAAGCTTCCGCAGACTTCCAAGAAGGTAAGCGTGGCATCCTTCGATAAGCTCCCCGGCGAAGAAGACGCACAGCAGACACCCGCAGAGCCTTCCGCGCCCGTTGCACCCGAAGATGATATGTGATCAAGGAGAGACAAAATGAAGCATTATATAGATTTCCACGAAGACGTTGCAATAGATGAACTTCCCTACCTGCTCGACATCGCAGCAGACATGAAGGCAAAGACCAAGGCCGGCATCGAGCACCACTACCTCAAGGGTAAGACCCTCGCGATGATCTTCACTAAGTCATCCACCAGGACCAGGGTATCGTTCGAGGTCGGCATGTACCAGCTCGGCGGACAGGCTCTGTTCCTCAGCAACAACGACATTCAGATCGGAAGGGGCGAGACCATCTATGATACGGCTCACGTTCTCTCCGGAATGGTCGACGGCATCATGATCAGGACCTTCAAGCACAGCGACGTCGAAGATCTCGCCAAGTACGGTTCCATCCCCGTCATCAACGGTCTTACGGACGACCAGCACCCGACTCAGATGCTCGCTGACCTGCTCACCATCAAGGAGCACAAGGGCGACCTCAAGGGTCTCAAGCTCTGCTATGTCGGAGACGGCAATAACGTTGCCAACTCACTTCTCCAGGCTTGTGCCAAGGCCGGAATGGATGTTGCGATCGGATCTCCCGCTGACTATACCTGCCCCGACAAGTATGTTAAGCAGGCTCAGAAGGATGCCGAGATAACTGGCTCCAAGATCCTTATGACAACAGATCCCTTTGAAGCTGCCGATGGCGCAGACGTGATCTACACCGACACATGGACATCCATGGGCCAGGAAGAAGAGAAGGCAAAGAGAGTCGAGATATTCAAGGATTATCAGGTCAACAGCAAACTCATGGGCGTAGCTCACAAGGATGCGATCTTCCTGCACTGCCTCCCTGCATACAGGGGTTATGAGGTTACGGAAGATGTCATCGACGGTCCCCAGAGCGTTGTTTTCGATGAGGCCGAGAACAGGCTTCATGCCCACAAGGCCATCCTGGTCAACTGCTACCTGAACTGATACATGCCGTACACCTTCCGCACAGCAACGAGTTCCGACGCACCTGCACTGTCGCGCCTCCTGAAGGCTGCGATGCTGACTTACTGTGCGAACTCCGGGATATCCGCCGCCATGCTCGAAGCAATGAACGAGGATGTTGAGGCTATCGAAGACAGGATCAGACACTGCACCTGCCTGTGCTGTATGGACGGTGATGACATCGTCGCCACCATAACTTTCAACGTGATAGAGACGCCTCAGAAGCTGAGTTTCTCGCGCAAGACCTTAAGCTACCTGTCGAGATTCAACAGGGTCGGCTACATATCGCGTTTTGCGGTCCGCGAGGATCTTAGGAACGAAGGACTCGGCATCGAGCTCGTCAATCAGGCCGTGGCTCTTGCCGCAGAAGAGAAATGCGGAGCCGTGCTGCTGCACTCTTCCGCATCTAACAGATCAATGGTGGAATTCTATAAGAACCGCGGCTTCGAGCTTATCGACTTCGAGAGCTCGAGAGGCTATGACCGCGGGCTGTTCTCAAACCGTCTTGGTTAAGATAACGACACAGTCCTCCGCGCGGGAATCGCTGCTTACCGCTTCAGATACTTCCGCAGCCTTCTTCTCATCGTCAAACAGGGCGAAAACAGCACTGCCCGAACCCGTCATCGCGGCAAAGGGCGCACCTGCATCTCTTAAGGCTTCGATTATCTTCCCTATCTGAGGCACTGCACTGACGGCAGGAGCCTGCAGATCGTTAACGAGAAGTTCTCCGCCGGAGAGGAATGATCCCATCTTATCCGCGGGAGATTCCTTCTGCTCGGTGAGATGCGAGATGTATTCCGCATAAGCTTCGCCGTCAAACTCTTCCAGTTCCGCAGAATCTATGGCCTTGAAGCATTCCGGGGTCGATACGCCTGCAGAAGGCTTAACTATCAATATGGGAAGATCCGCGAGACTTGCGATGGGCGTTACTTCTTCCCCCACCCTCTCGCAGAGACATGTCCCGCCGTAGAGGAAGAACGGCACATCGGCGCCCACATTGACCGCGAGCTTGCCGAGCTCTTCTTCCGTAAAGGGATTGCCGTAATGCTCCTGCAGTATGATGAGGACAGATGCCGCATCAGAACTTCCGCCACCCATGCCGGACTCGGAAGGGATATTCTTCTTGAGCCTGATGACAGTACGGGGGAAAGCATATCTGCCGTCAGAGCTTCCTTCGGCATCCAGCTTGTTGTGAAGACTTGCATAGAATCTGTCGGCAGCCTTGTAGCAGAGGTTCTTCTTGGGGTCTATATCCGATCTGCCCTCGCACTCCACCACGATCTCCGAAGGTCCTTCGCCGCCTATCGATACGATAAGCTCATCACTGAAATCTATCTCCTGCATTACCGTGTAAAGCCTGTGGTAACCGTTCGGAAGCCTTCCGCATACCCTCAGGAAAAGATTGACCTTAGCGCTTGCAGATGTTTTGTAAGTCTCGATGTTTTCCATGATTAATGATTCTACAATAAGACACTTGTAAATTAAAGTTTACAGATAAAAGCCACCCCGCATTACTGTGCGAGATGGCTCCGAATATTCACATTAGTTCTGCACGTATCAGACTGCGAGCTCTTCTGCCTTCTCGGGCATTACGCCGACGCGTACCGTTCTTGTGAGAACATCGATGTAGCTGAAGGATACCAATGATTCCTTGCCGTTCTCCCCCTGGCATCTGAGTGTAAATACGTTGGGATAGCAATGCTCGACAGTGCCGATGTAAGTAATGATCCTCTTACGGCCGCCATTAGTCTTGCAAACGATCCTCTTTCCCAAAAGCTCTTCAAACTTCTCGCGGCACTTAGCCAGATCTGAACTAATTATCATTGGCACATGTCCCCCAAAATCGAAATATACACAACTCTAACATTTACTTGATAATTTGTCAATGAAAAACACTATATATAGTGGAAATTTATCACACCTCTCACAAAATATTGTGTTCTTAGCCTCTATTTGAAAACTCCTATATTTTTCTTTAAAATCGAAGGGTCAATAAATACCGGGGGTAATCAGTATGTTAAGTGACATCGAGATAGCTCAGCAGGCAAAGCCTGAACACATAGAGAAGATCGCAGGAAAGCTGGGGCTTACGGCTCAGGACATCGAGTGTTACGGCAAGTACAAAGCCAAGATCCCTCTCGATGTACTGGATAAGATCCCGGATAACCCGGATGCCAGGCTCATCCTCGTCACCGCGATGAACCCCACGCCTGCCGGCGAAGGCAAGACAACGGTAAGTGTCGGTCTCGCACAGGCACTGTGCAAACTTGGTAAAAAGGCAGTACTGGCACTCCGTGAACCTTCCCTCGGACCTGTCTTCGGAGTAAAGGGCGGCGCATGCGGCGGCGGATACTCACAGGTTATTCCGATGGAGGATATCAACCTTCACTTTACCGGCGACATCCACGCCATAACCACGGCAAACAATCTTCTTGCCGCAATGATCGACAATCACCTCTATCAGGGCAATGAACTCGATATCGACCCCGACCGCATCTTCTGGAAGAGATGCCTCGACATGAACGACCGTACTCTCAGGAATGTCACCATCGCATCGACCGGCGGCAAGAGCGGCATTACAAGGGAAGATCATTTTACGATAACCGCAGCCTCCGAAGTAATGGCCACATTCTGCATGGCAAAGGACCTTAAGGATCTCAGGGCCAGACTCGCGAGGCTCGTGGTCGCGCAGGACAGGTCCGGCAAGAACATAACAGCCGGCGACCTTGGCGCAGACGGCGCCATGACCGCTGTCCTCAAGGATGCGCTTAACCCCAATCTCGTACAGACACTCGAGGGAGTGCCCGCATTTGTCCACGGCGGCCCGTTCGCGAATATCTCTCACGGATGCAACACCATCATCGCGACAAAGGCTGCGATGAAGCTCGGCGAGATAACCGTTACCGAGGCAGGCTTCGGCGCGGACCTCGGAGCAGAGAAGTTCCTTGACATCAAGTGCCGCGAGGCAGGTATCCGTCCCAATGTGTGCGTGATCGTCTCCACGGTCAGATCTCTCAAGTACAATGCCGGCATCGACAGGTCAGACCTCAGCAAACCTGACCCGGATGCCGTAAGACGCGGATTCGTCAATCTCGCGAAACACATAGAGAACATCAATTCCTTCGGCGTGCCCGCTGTAGTGGCAGCCAACAGGTTCCTTACCGATACTGATGAGGAGCTCGCCGTAATGGAAGAAGAATGCGCCAAGCTAGGAGCTTCCTTTGTCCCGGCGGAGATTTTCGCGAAGGGCGGAGAAGGCGGCACTGACCTGGCGGAAGCCGTTCTTGCCAAGATGGATACGGCTCCCGGCAAGCTCAACTATACCTATGAGCTCACCGACAGCGTCGAAGACAAGATCGTAAGCATCGCCAGGAAGATCTACGGCGCGGGTGACGTCAACATCCTTCCCGAAGCAAGGGAGAAGCTGGACAGATATGTCGAGGGAGGATACGGCGATCTTCCCGTCTGCATGGCAAAGACCCAGTACTCACTCTCAGATGATGCCAAGGCTCTCGGCCGTCCCGAAGGCTTCACCCTTACCGTAAGGGACTGCCATCTGTCTGCCGGAGCCGGATATATCGTATGCCTGACCGGCACGATCCTTACGATGCCCGGTCTGCCCGCGCACCCGTCGGCGCTCGATATCGGCGTATCTGACGACGGAGACATAACCGGACTGTTCTGAACATGAGCAAGCGCCCGAATCCGACATTCCTTAAGAAAGCAGAGGGGATACATGAGTTCCGCAGGAAGCGGACGCTCATCATCATCGCATGCATAGCCGCAGTCGCACTCATCACGGCTTTCATAATGTCCGTGGCAGCGATGCAGCGTCAGTACCGCGAAGAGTATCCCGGACTGGTCGGAGCGGCGACTTCCACCACCACCGAATGGGAGAAGTATTCAAGACCGGTCCACTCGACCACCACCGAGACGACTACCGAGACGACTACCGAAGCGGAGACTTCCGTGATCGCAGCCGTCATCGCAGAGACCACTCCCCCGCCCGAGAGCACCGAACCCACGGAGAGCACCGTACAGGACAACAAGCCGGATCCGTTCTCCGAACCTCAGGGAATACACTTCAGGGATGAATATCCCACCAGGACCGTATCCTATCAGGAGCGCGCGGTATTGCTCGACAGCCTCAAGGAGAAGATCACCAAATACGACAACGACAACACAAACATCCGCATCTGCTTCCTCATCAAGTCCCTGGCCACAGGTGAGGAGCTCGGATACGGCCAGCTCGACCCCGTCGTTCCGTCAGGCGCCTGGAGCCTCCCCGCAGGCATCGTGCTCTGCGACAAGGTGGATGAGAATCTCGCGAATTTCTCTTCCGTCTACACATACGACGGCTCGAAAACGAGCAACATCTCCTACATATCCTCCACCTATTCCCCGGGCAAGCAGTTCTACCTCAGGACACTCCTGAGATACAGCGTCACCCTGAATGACGATGTGGCACTCTACATGCTGGTAAACGCACTCGGCGGTTCCGAAGCCGTAAGCGGCGAGATCAATAACATCAGCTCATACATCTCATATGAGGACGAGATCCTGTACACCGACTACCGCGGATATGAGATCAGAGGTGCCAGGAGAACGACCTGCTATGACATGGCAAACTATCTGGAATACCTGTACGAAGGCTATATCAATGATCCTGACTGCTATCAGAGGCTCATCAACGACATGGCCACCAGCGAGATGGATTCGCCCATCAAGAATGCGTTCGGAGATTCTGCCGACGTCTACCATGTATCGGGCAACAATTCCGAGCTCGGCGCATATATGGACTGCGCGATAATCGACGGTGACGAGCCTGTCATCCTCATCGTTTATGCAGAGGCGAAGAACTCATCAACGGCCGATGAAGCCCTGTATACAATGGCTTCTTATGCATACGATTTCATATCGGCATGCTATGCGGAATAAGTAATCCTTTTATGCTATAATCTCTAATGTTCATCCCGTCTGATCTGCGAGCAGGTTCGGGTCCCGTGCAACTCGGTGCCGTGAACCCTGTCAGGTCCGGAAGGAAGCAGCAGTAAGCGGATTTCCGCGTGTGCCGCGGGGAAGCCTGATCTGTTTGCATTTTGGGCGGGATGGACTTTTTCTATTTAAGGGGGAATATCCATGGAAGAACACTTGGCGTTGTACAGACGGTTCAGACCTCAGACGTTCGACGATATCGTTGAACAAAAGGAAGCCGTTACTGCGCTTCGTCAGTCGATCACGGATGGCAGGATCGGTCATGCGTATCTCTTCTGCGGACAGCACGGAACGGGTAAGACCACGATAGCCAAGGTCTTCGCCAGAGCCGTGAACTGCGAGCACCCCGTGGGCGGCAACCCGTGCAACGAGTGCCCTACCTGTAAAGGTATCCTTAACGGCAGCATCCTTGATGTCATCGAGATGGATGCCGCTTCCAACAACAGTGTTGATAACATCAGGCAGATAACGGAGCAGGTCAACTTTGCCCCTTCTGCTGCAAGATATAAGGTGTACATCATAGACGAGGTCCATATGCTCTCCCAGGGTGCGTTCAATGCCCTGCTCAAGACATTGGAAGAACCTCCGAAGCATGTCATCTTCCTCTTCGCGACTACCGAAGTCCACAAGATCCCTTCGACGATCCTGTCGAGATGCCAGAGATATGACTTCAAGCGCATCTCACGCGACAAGATCATAGGCAGGCTCCGTTATGTCGCGGACAAAGAGAACATTCCCGTCGAAGATGAAGCGCTCAGCCTTATCGCAGCGCAGTCAGACGGAGCCATGAGAGATGCCCTCACTCTGCTCGATCAGATGAGAGCCGTTACAGGCGGCAGGAAGATCACCGGCAACGATGTCGAAGAAGCAACGGGAACCGTTGATAACACCTTCCTGTTCAAGACGGCAAATGCTCTTATCGATGCCAGGTTCGATGAACTGATGGATCTTATGACCGAGCTCCATGAGAGCGGCCGTGATTATGTTAAGTTCACTCTTGAACTCGCTCATTATTTCAGGGATCTTCTCGTGATCCGCGTCATGCCGGATCCGTCGAAGCTCCTTCCTTATACCGCTGATACCGTGAAGGCCATGTATGTTACGGCAAACAAGGTCAGCGCGGATACGCTCTCGGGTTACATCACTTACCTGTCAAAGGAAGCATCCGAGTTCAAGTGGTCACCTGATATCACCACCAGCTTCGAGATCATGATGCTCAGGCTGTGCGGCAAGAAGTCGCGCCTGCCCGTTGAGCCTCTCGTCATTCCTGATTTTGCCGCCAGACAGGCAGAAGCAGCAAGAAAGATATCTTTCGCAGCTCCCGAGACGCCTGCGGCCGAAGAAGAACCGGAGCCGGAAGAACCAGCAAAAGAGGAAGATCCCGAGCCATCTGCTCCTCCTGTCAGCATCTTCGCGAAGCAAAAAGAAGCTATGAAGGTAAAGGAAGAAGAACCTGCCACAGAAGCAGAAGACACTCCTGTCGCACCCGAACCGGAGGAGCCGGCAGAGAGCGAATCTCAGAGCGACGAACTGCCCGGACAGAGTTCGCTGTTCAGCTTCCTGTCATCGTCACCTTTCAATACTTCTTCCCAAGGCTCCGGATCTGATGATGCGGAAGATGAGGACGAACCGGAAGACGAACCCGAAGGATCTGATGAACCTGATGAACCCGCACCTGCACCCGAGAAGGAGGAAGCTCCCAATCATTTCCTTGCAGGCCTGCATTCATCGTTCCTTGACGATCTGAAGCTCGGCACGGAAGACAGATCCGAACCGGAACCTGAACCGGAGCCTGCTCCCGCACCGGAACCCGCGCCTGTACACACTACGCAGCTCGCGGAGCAGATGGACCGCGTCGGTCTCATAGTAGACACTCCCAAGAGCGATATCAGGGTGCCCGAGTTCAATGCTGACAGCGCTGACATTACGGTAAGGTGGAAGAGGTTCATAGCAGGTCTTCCCGAGGAGAGTTCCAATGCGGCTGCAACCCTCGAGAGGTCTTCCATGAGACTCGAAGGAGACAGCGCGTATATCGTTTTCGCGAACGAGGATGCGAAGCTCATGACGAACCTCAAGAAGGCGCCCGCGCTGAGGACGATCGCGCCCGGCATCAAGAAGGAATTCTCTTCAGACCGTCTCTTCCTCTGCACTGAAGATCAGTACAGGAATATGCTGAGAGCAAGAGAAGAGGACGAGGCACAGCGCCGCGCGGAAGAACTCCAGAGACTCGCGCAGGAGAAAGGCATAGATACTAACGTCCACTTCGGTGACGACGATTGAGAATAAGATAATAATTGCAGGAGGAATAAAACTATGGCAAGAGGCGGTTTCCGTGGAATGCCCGGAGGCAATGCAAATAACCTGATGGCTCAGGCACAGAGGATGCAGAGACAGCTCGAGGTAGCTCAGGCTGAAGTTGCCGCAATGCGTATCACAGGTACGGCAGGCGGCGAGAAGGTCAAGGTCATCCTCGGCGGCGATCACAAGATATACGGCGTTGAGATCGATCCTTCCGTTATCGATCCCGAAGATGCAGAAGGTCTGTCCGATCTCGTAATGGCAGCATTCAACCAGGCTGCAGACGAACTCGAGGCTGAGTCCCAGAAGCGTCTGAACACGATCACAGGCGGAGTTAAGCTTCCTTTCTGATATGTCAGGATACTCCCCTTCCATCCAGAATCTCATAGCGCAGTTGTCGAGTCTTCCCGGTATAGGCGGGAAGTCGGCACAGCGTCTGGCTTTCCACATACTTGCGATGGACGAAGACAAGGCAAAGGCTCTGTCCGATTCGATCACGACTGCAAGAAGGTCTACCCGCAGATGTTCGGTATGCCAGAACTTCACCGACGGCGATCCGTGCCGCATCTGTTCCGACACCACGCGTGACAGGAGCACCGTGCTCGTTGTAGAGACGCCCAGAGAAGTCGAGTCTTTTGAGAGGATGCATGAGTACAAGGGGCTCTACCATGTGCTCCACGGAGTGTTCGACCCGCTCAACAACAAGAGCATCAACGATACGACCATTCCCGATCTCATCAAGCGGCTGTCTGAGCACAGCGAGATAACGGAAGTCATCATCGCGACCAACCAGAATGCCGAAGGCAATGCGACGGCTCTTTATCTGTCGAGGATACTCTCTCCTTCCGGGATAAGGGTCTCACGTCTTGCTTCGGGTCTTCCCATGGGTTCCGACATCGAATTCGTAGATGACCTCACGCTTGCGAATGCCCTGAAGGGACGCATATCGCTCAGCGAAGGAGCCGGCAATGAGACTTGATAAGTTCCTTAAGCTCTCACGCGTTATCAAACGCCGCACCGTTGCCAACGAGGTGTGTTCCACCGGCCGCGTTACGGTGAACGGCAAGGTCGCCAAACCCGGCACAAAGCTCAAGATCGGAGATATCGTCTCCATTATGTTCGGCAACGGAGTCGTCAGCTTCAAGGTGCTCAGCCTGCCTGAGACGGTACGCCGCGAAGAGGCCCGCGAGATGTACGAACTCATCGAAGATACCGACGAGAATTCCGAGGAATAATCCCAAGATTACAATTGTCTTACTTATTGTTACATCCCCTTTAAGTTTGGGGATGCTTTGTTGTTTTGACGTTTTGCGTATGAGATAGTCTAATCAGAAGTTTTATGAAAGGCTGGATCTCATAAGTGCGTAAGGTTCATCACAAGACACACGGCATATCCTTTGTAAGGGCATTGCTCTACATAGGCGTTGTTGTCATTGCGATACTCTGCATCACACGTTTCTCCAACATCATGGAGCAGCGCGCGCGTCTCAAGGCAGAGAACAGTTCCCTTATCGCACAGTCCGAATCTCTGAGTGAGAAGCTCGGACAGATCAAGGCACAGGAGAAGTTCGGTGAAGACGACGCCTATATCGAGAGTGTAGCCAGAAGCCAGCTTGACATGGTATATCCGGGCGAAGTCATCTTCCGTATAAATGGAGAGAATTGATAATAAATGGTCCTCCCGACCTGATTTGCTGTTAGACAAAGAATGGCTGCCCCGTTATCGAGGCAGCCTTCTTTAATCTGTCATCTTTATCTGGAATCTGTCGAACCGGACCTTCTCGGTATATTGTTCGCTGAAGAAGATCGTCTGATGGAATGCCGCGAACTCCTTGGTGTTCTTCTTCATCCACATCGGTACGGGGATGTCCATCTCCTTGCACAGCAGCACGAGTGCTGTCTCCAGCTGCTTTGAGAAGGCTTCATTCGTGTCTTCCGTTACAACTTCCTTTATCTCCATAAGGCGGCTTCCGACAAAGAGTCGTCCTTCCAATTTCATGTTTTTCTCCCTTTTTGAGAGGCTCTGCCTCATTTCAGATGAATGTTTGCCACTATTTTGCCTTTTTTGAATCTTAAAGTAAATCCCGTGCGTGGTATCATACAATTGTTCTAAGTAATTGTTCCTTACTTCATAACACCCTCCTTAAGACACTGACAACCCCTCGTCAGTGTCTTTTTTCTTATTGCACAAAAAAACAAACAAATTTCTTGTAAATCTTTTGAAAATATACAAATATAAGGCTTTGTTTTGTTGATACTTACTTTCTTAAGTTGTAAAATAGCAAAATAAATTAACTCATAGCGGTAGACTTGTTTGACGCTGTGAATTCAGGAGGTCCAACTATGAAAAAGTGTCCCGATTGCGGAATGGTAATTGCTAATCAGGCTATCAGATGCCCTAAGTGCAAATATACATTTACTTCAGCTGATGAGGGTGATGCAGGTGCAGAGGCAGTAGTAACCCCCCAGGCAGCAGCAGTATCAGCAGCAGCTACAGGCAAGTCCGACAAGGTTGCAGGCATCATGCCTATGATCGAAGTCAACAAAGATAATGTTGACACATATTACGAGCAGCTCAAGGCAGCAGTCGTAAAGAGGAAGACAGAGTTCGACCACTTCATCGACTTCCTCGAGAACAGAACATCCTGGCTCACGGCACCCGCTGACATCAAGGGTGAGCTCGCTTGCGAGAAGGGTCTCCTCATCAGGAGCGTAGCTGTTACAAAGCAGCTCCTCAGGATCAAGGATACGATCATGCCGCAGCTCGACGAAGAGTCCGCCATCATCATCGGTCTGTTCCACGAAGTAGGTAAGGTCGGTATCGAAGGCAAGCCTCTCTTCATCCAGGAAGAAGGCGCTTCCCTGAGTTCTGCAAGCTCTGCTCTCGGTCTCTCCTTCAGCAGCAGACTGTCAACATCCTCTGCTTCATCCACTTCTTACTCCATCAACAACAAGCTAGTTTACATGAGCGTCGGCGTAAGATCCCTGTTCCTCGTATCGCAGTACATGCTGCTTTCCGATGATGAAGCACAGGCTATCAGCTATGCAGCTGAGTGCGACGGCATCGACGGCTGCCTCAGCCCTTACACACTGATCCTCTCCACAGCTCTCAAGATGCAGGAGACGATCTACGAGAAGCCTGACATGATCAACGGTTACAGCTTCACAACTTACACACCTAAGGATTAATTTTTCATTTTTTACTCCATTTCTTTCCCTGCCTCCTCTAATGAAGAGGCAGGGTTTCTTATTAAGGGAGGACTTACATGGCTTACGACAATGACAAGCTCGGCGCAGCGCTCAAACTGTATCTCGGCAGTGACCCTCTGCCGATGCATATGCCCGGCCATAAGAGGAATCCCGATCTGATCTCATCCGAATTTGCACGCGACATAACCGAGATCCAGGGCTTCGATAACCTCCACTCCCCTTCAGGACTGATAAAGGACATGGAGACTGCCGGAGCAATGCTCTGGGGAGCTGAGAGGGCTTATGTCTCTGTAGGGGGATCCACCACGATGCTCCTTACCGCCATCTCCGCCTGCAATGCAGAGATGCCGGGCTCTAAAGTCCTTGTCGCGATGAACAGCCACCTGGCCGTGTGGCATGCGCTGGAACTTACCGGCAACACGCCCGTGCCGCTCATGCCCGTTACCGACGGCAACCTGCCTTTCGCGGGACCCGTGTCGGCATACGATATAGAGAAGATCCTGGTAAGGGATCCTTCCATAAGGACAGTCATAATCACTTCGCCCACTTACGAGGGAGTCATATCGGATACGGCTTCGATAATGGAGATCACAAGGCGCTACGATGCAACGCTCATAACGGATTGCGCGCACGGAGCGCACCTGGGACTCGGTGATGATTACTTCGGCAATGCCTGCTGCGGGGACATTGTCATCAAGAGCCTGCATAAGACTCTCAATTCGCCTACGCAGACATCCGTCATGCTTACCTACCCCGGATGCAGGATCTCTGACAGCACAATCAGGCATTACATAGACATCTTCGAGACGAGCAGCCCCTCATATGTGCTTCTCCGGGGAATATCCAGGTGTTTTGCCACGCTCAACGCGCACAAGGATATCCTCAAGCCTTGGGAAGACGGTATCCGCCTGGCGGAAGAGAGGCTGGCAGGGCTCAAGAACTACAGGTTCTGGCAGGCCCCTGTCAAGGAACGCTCCAAGCTCGTCATATTGGGAGACGGAATAACGCTCGCAGAGCGCCTGAGAGGAGATTTCAATATAGAGTGTGAGGCTGCTTTTACGACCCACCTCATCGCCATGACCGGCATAGGGGATACGCCGGAATCGATCGGACGGTTCTGCGATGCGGTGCTTAAGATAGATGAACTGTCTGCTCCACAGGATATCGTCAGCCCCCTTCCCCGCCCGAAGCCCGTGCTCGCGATGGATGTGCGTGAAGCTTCGATCAAGGGGCTTACGGCTGAGGAGAGACCTCTTGAACAGAGTTCCGGCATGATATCCGGCGAGTACCTGTTCTGCTATCCGCCGGGAGTGCCTCTGCTGGTTCCGGGCGAGCTCATCACGCAGGATACCATCGATTATGTTCACTCCGGCACTGCAGAGATCAGAAGACCCGCTGCCGGCTTCACCGGCAATGTCAAAGTGTTGCCTTGACTGTATGGCGGGCACAAAGTATAATTTCTCTATCAAAAAAAGGGGGAACCTCAAAATGACGAGAATCGTTACTATCGAGACCCGCGACCTTGATAAGTCCGCTAAGGAAGGCGGCTGCGGCGAGTGCCAGACATCTTGCCAGTCAGCTTGCAAGACATCCTGCGGAGTTGCAAATCAGGCTTGCGAGAAGCTTTCAAAATAAGCTTAAGGTAATTTGCGGAGATTAAGGGTCTCATCAAGTGTGAGACCTTTTTTTATGTAATACGGTTGGTAATTATATGATTCACTGCTATCAGTTTGACGGACTTAACATTGTGCTCGATTGTCATTCGGGTTCGATCCACATGGTCGATCCCGTGGCTTATGACATGATCAGGTGGTATGAGACCGAGTCTGCGGAAGATGTTATCTCCAAGGCGGTCTCCGAACACGGCATTACCCGCGAAGAAGCGGAAGAATGTCTGGCGGACATCGATTCCCTTAAGGAAGCCGGCAAACTGTATGCGCCCGACAAGTTCGAAGGACTTGCCAGAGACTTCAGGAAGAGGAACTTCACCATCAAGGCGCTGTGCCTGCATGTGGCCCACACCTGTAACCTCAACTGCTCCTATTGCTTTGCAAGCCAGGGTAAATATCACGGCGAGCGTGCGATCATGAGCTATGAGGTCGGTAAGCGCGCGATAGATTTTCTCATCGAGAATTCGGGCTACCATAAGAACCTTGATATAGATTTCTTCGGCGGCGAGCCGCTGATGAACTGGGATGTGGTCAAGCGCCTCACCGAATACGGCAGAGAGCAGGAGAAGATCCACAACAAGAACATCAGGTTCACCCTCACGACCAACGGTGTGCTCCTGGACGATGAGGTCACGGAATTTGCCAACAGGGAATTCCACAATGTCGTTCTCTCACTCGACGGCCGTAAGGAAGTCAACGACAGATTCAGAGTGGATTATGCCGGCAACGGTTCTTACGACAAGATCGTTCCCAACTTCCAGAGGTTCGTATCCAAGCGCGGAGACAAGAGCTACTACATCCGCGGCACCTATACGCATTACAATCCGGATTTCCTTAACGACATCAAGCACTATCTGGACCTCGGATTCAACGAGCTGTCCATGGAGCCTGTCGTAACCGACCCGTCTTCTCCTTCTGCCCTGACAGAAGAGGATCTGCCCGTTATTTTCGAGCAGTATGACGAGCTTGCCAGGCTGATGGTTCAGAGACACAAGGAGGGCCGCCCCTTCACGTTCTACCACTACATGCTGGATCTTACATGCGGTCCCTGCATCTACAAGAGGGTCGCAGGGTGCGGTTCCGGAACTGAGTATCTCGCGGTAACGCCGTGGGGAGACCTCTACCCCTGCCACCAGTTCGTAGGCGACGATAAGTACAAGATGGGCGATATCTACCAGGGTGTCACCAATACTGATATGAGAACGCATTTCGCTTCGTGCAATGCTTACAGCAGGCCCGAGTGCAAGGAGTGCTGGGCAAAGCTGTACTGCTCCGGAGGTTGTGCGGCAAACGCATACCATGCGACAGGGGACATCCTGGGCGTATACGACTACGGTTGTAAGCTGTTCTGCAAGCGAATAGAGTGCGCGATCGCAGTGAAGCTGTTGACTTCAGATATCAGGAAACCGGGAGATGAATAATAAGGCAAGTATACCTGACAAAAAGCAGTATTACATCGACATTGCAGTAATCTTACTGATATGTCTGGTATTCTTTGCATTTCTTGAGTTCCGTTATCCCTATTTCTTTCTCAATGATGATAATGCAGATTCTTATCTGTGTTCTTACAGACACACAGTCAGATCTGTGCTTAGCGGCGAGTTCCCATTTTATAATTTTCATCAATTCTGTGGCAAACGTTTCTTTGAGGTAGGACAGACGGGATCTTTGAATCCTCTTGTTTACATTGCCGCCTTCTGCAGTCAGATAATATTCGGACATTTTGATGCCACCATAGATATAATTGCCCTTATTCTTATCGCCATAGGTTCAGTGGGGGCCTATGTTTTCCTCCGAGAGATCGGATGCACACGAATCCCTGCCATTATCGGAGCAATCGGATGGAATCTTAACAACTATAATATCTGCATCGGAAACTCCTGGATAATAGTAATAATGACAACGTCTCTCCTTCCTTGGATGTACTACGGCTCATTCAAGTTTCATCAGAGACGTTCCGTATCCGGTCTTCTGCTGGCAGTCATACCGAGAATAGCGCTTTTTTACTGTGGTCACCCTCAGTTCTTCATTTATTCAGTTCTGTTTGACTTCGTATATTTGGCCGCTTATGTGCTTTTATCAAACAGTGGGGCAGGCACAAGATTAAGATCTTTGCTTAATCTGATAGTTGAATATATTGTCAGTTATGTAATAGTTACCATTGCCAGTCTTCCTTTGTTGCTCCCAATGCTTGATTTTATGTCAACAAGCGAAAGATCCGAGAAGATATCATTCGAAGCTTTCATTAGCTCAAGACTCATTTCCGGTGTTGGGTTCTTTGGTATTGTCTCAATAGTGTTCACTGTCGTTGGCACAGTTATCCTCATATTCTTGACAGTATCGTTGGGAAAAGGTTTTGCGGCATACAGGAAGGAAACAATCGGTATGCTGGCAGCGCTGCCTGTTGCCGTTATAACACTCCTTTGGATGTTGAGCGTAAATTTCAATCGCATCATATATCTCATTCCAATCCTTAACAGATTCAGATGGCCTCACAAACTTACCATAGTAACGATATCGGCCGTAATAATCATTTCATCTCTGGCTATGACAATGTTGGAGAGATACCTGAAGCAAAAGCATGGTAAGTCTTTACATCCTGTTTTTATCACTTTGTTAGCACTTCAGATAATCAGCCTTCTTTGCTTATATATGTTCTCTCCCCACAAGACTGCGGGAATCATCACTTCAAGTGAAGTGCCGTATGAGGAAGGTTTTGCTGATGGTCTTTCTACCGAAAGATATGTGTCCGTTTGTTTCAATCCGGTATCTATTGATGAAGCCAGCACTCTGCAGGTCATCGATACCACCTCAACACTTGAATATGATCTCGCTACCTACTATGGATTCAACAGTATAAGCGGTTACTATGGAGTAATGATGAGAGATGATGTAAAAGAATATGCTGAATTCTTCTCTCACATTCATGATCTATCCGGAGAGATGCCCGAGTTATACTCCGGTTTGGTCGAAGAGATGCGTGGACAGTCAGTAAGATGGTACGTTACTGACATCAACAACAAGTCTGCCGTTGCAGAATATCTTACTCCTTACGGAATTACCCAAGTATATGAAGATGATAAGAAGGCGGTTTTTGAAGATGCATACTGTGAACCCCTTGCTTTTGATGATACGGGAAGTGAGATAACACTGGAACAGAGAGTAAACTCACTTGAACTCATCACGCCTTCCGATTATGAGGGCGGAAGTATCAGTGTTAATTATGCGTATGACGAATACTTTATCTGTACTATCGATGGTGAACCGACTATTATTACTCCCGGTGCCAATCGTTGGGATTTCAGTATTGTCTGTCCTCCGGGAGAACATCATATAACCATAAGATATGTGGAGAGATACTTTGTTCCGGCAATGATCATATCTGTGTTCGGAATTGCAATAGTCATAATACTAATGACCCTGTATGTCAGGAAGCGCAAATTTCCGGAACTCGATCAAAATCGGAATAATAGGATCAGTTAAGCTTTGCGTTGTTCAAGATGCTATCAAAGTCTCCGGCAAAATTACTTGACGGTCTGGTCAGATAGATATTATAGATTGCATTATTCTCGGCATCATAAGAAAACAAACCTTCTACAACAAGTGCCTTTCCGGTAGTAGATACCGCATTTGCCATAAACTTTACTGCAGGCATTCCAAGCCATTCTGTCTTAGTGTTCTCTACTATAGTATATTCACTTACTTCGGGAGTCGATTTGAGGCAGGAATCAGCATATCTTATGCATTCTTTATCGAATGTCTCACTATCGAACAGATTGCCGAGACTAGACTTGAATCTAAGAACAGCGCTATCCTCAAACCCATTTTTTGCGACATAAGTAGCCGTATCTGATCCGATCTGGCTAGTCATCTTGTAATTGCCGGGAATCTCATATGTAACTCTTCTGAGTGTTACCTTCTTGCCACTGCAACCTGCAAGAAGTACGAGCGAAAGCATCATGACCATCATCACTGATGCAAGCTTAACCTTGCTCCTCATTCAAACGACCTCCCCGAATATCGGCACATAATTATTTATTTTAATATTGTAACACCGAAAATCAAATTTTAAAGACAATAATCAGTCTTAATCGAGCTCGAACGCTCCGGTGTACAACTGATAGTATGTTCCCTTCTCGGCTATGAGCTGATCGTGAGAACCGCGCTCGATGATCCTGCCGTGATCGAGAACCATGATGACATCAGAATTCATTACCGTAGAGAGCCTGTGGGCGATGACGAATACCGTGCGTCCTTCCATGAGCTTGTCCATGCCGCGCTGTACGATGGCCTCGGTACGAGTATCGATGGAAGACGTTGCCTCATCGAGGATCATGACCGGCGGATTGGCAACGGCTGCTCTGGCGATCGCGATGAGCTGTCTCTGTCCCTGTGACAGGTTCGAACCGTTGTTCGTGAGCTCGGTATCGTAACCCTTCGGAAGTCTCTCGATAAAGTCTGCAGCACCTGCAAGTCTTGCTGCCTCACGGCATTCCTCGTCAGTGGCGCTGAGCCTTCCGTATCTGATGTTATCCATGACGGTACCGGTAAACAGGTTCGTCTCCTGAAGAACGAGGCCCAGCGACTTGCGGAGGTCTCTTTTCTTGATCTTGTTTACATTGATGCCGTCATATCTGATCTTACCGTCTGCAATGTCATAGAAACGGTTGATAAGGTTCGTGATGGTCGTCTTGCCGGCACCCGTGGCACCTACGAAAGCCACCTTCTGTCCGGGCTCGGCAAATACGGATACGTCATAGAGGACCTGCTTGTCGGGATTGTACCCGAAATCAACATCCGTAAGCCTTACGTCACCCTTAAGCTCGGTATAGGTGATCGTACCGTCAGCCTGGTGGGGATGCTTCCACGCCCAGTGACCTGTAACGCTGTCAGCCTCGGTGATGCTGCCGTCTTCTTCTACATTGCAGTTGACCAGGGTAACATAGCCGTCGTCCGTCTCGGGCTCCATATCGAGCAGCGCGAAAATACGCTGCGCACCCGCACCCGCCATGACTACCGCATTCATCTGCATCGTGAGCTGGTTCAGGTTAGCCATGAACTGCTTGCTCATGTTGAGGAACGTAACGACAATGCTGATATCAAGTACCACGCCCGTCAGGGAAAGACTGGGAACATTGAAGTAGATCAGCGCGCCGCCGACGGAAGCGATGAGCACATATACGATATTGCCGATGTTGTTGATGATCGGCGCCAGGATATTCGCATATGTATTAGCCTTGCCGCTGTCGGAAGCAAGACCGTCATTGAGCTTGTCGAACTGTTCTATGGCCTTCTGCTCGTGATTGAAGACCTTTACGACCTTCTGGCCGTTCATTATCTCCTGGATGAATCCTTCCGTGGAAGCTACTGCCTTCTGCTGGCGTACGAAGTACTTGGCTGAGCCTGCTCCGACCCTGCCCGTGATGAAGACCATCAGGACAATTCCGAGACAGAGGATGAGCGTAAGCCAGATGCTGTATGAGAGCATGATGCAGAACACTGCCGTGACGAGCAGACCAGCTCGCAGCAGCGTGGGGAATGCCATGGAAACGAACTGTCTCAGGGTATCGATATCGTTCGTATAGTGGCTCATAATGTCGCCGTGTTTATGGCTGTCAAAATAACTCAGAGGGAGAGTCTGCATCTTCGCGAACATCTCTTCCCTGAGATTGGACAGATATTTCTGTGTCATATATGCAAGTATCTGCGTCTGTACGACGCTCAGGATAAGAGCGACGGCATAGAGGCTTACCAGCGGGATTATGTTCTGCAGGATCAAAGGCCTTGCAGCTTCCCAGTCGCCCGATGCAAAGGTATCTTCAATGATCTTGAGGATGTTCCTCTGGAAGAGCGCCGGAGCGGCAGCGGCAAGGGCATTTACAAGTATGCAGACGCCTACGAGGGGCGCAAGCTTCGGGAAGAACTTGAAGTAGAGCTTCATGGCACGCTTGAGGCTGCCCGTTGAAGCCATTACCTGTGACATGGAGGCAGCACCTCTGCGTCTTCCGCCGGGAGCGGGAGCTGCTTCGGGAGCCTGGCCGGCTTTGGACTTATTCTCAGTCATTTTCTCCGTCCCCCCTTGTCTGTTCTTCGTATATCTCACGATAGATCTCACTCCTTACCATGAGCTCGGTGTGAGTACCCTTATCAGCGATCTTACCGCCGTCCATGATGACGATCATGTCGCAATCCATGACAGAGGCGATCCTCTGGGCGATGATGATCTTTGTAGTCTCCGGTATGAACTCGCGGAAGCCCTTGCGGATAAGCGCATCGGTCCTTGTGTCCACTGCAGAAGTCGAATCATCCAGGATAAGGATCTTCGGCTTCTTAAGGAGCGCACGTGCAATGCAGAGCCTCTGCTTCTGTCCGCCGGATACATTCGTTCCGCCCTGTTCAATATATGTATCGTAACCGTCAGGCATCTGGGATATGAATTCATCAGCCTGGGCGATCTTGCAGGCAGCGACGATCTCTTCGTCGGTAGCACTCTCGTTGCCCCATCTGAGATTCTCCTTAATGGAGCCCGAGAACAGTTCGTTCTTCTGGAGGACTACCGATACCGCATCTCTCAGTGTCTGGACATCGTATTCCTTTACGGGGATGCCTCCTACTTTGAGCTCACCTCCGGTAACATCGTAGAGCCTCGGAATGAGCTGGATGAGAGTGGTCTTGGAAGAACCCGTGCCTCCGAGTATTCCCACTGTCATTCCGCTGTTGATGTGAAGATCTATGTCGAAGAGCGCATCACGCGGAGCATTCTCCGAATACTTGAATGCGACATCCGTAAAATCGATGGTTCCGTCCGGAACTTCCATGACAGGATTTACGGAAGGATTATGGATCGAAGGCTCTTCGTCGAGCACTTCGACGATACGCTTTACGGACTCCAGTGACATCGTCAGCATGACGTAGATCATGGAGATCATCATCAGGGACATCAGTATCATCGCGCCGTATGTGAGCATCGCCGATATCTGTCCTACGTCCACATCCATTCCCTTGCTGCCGATGACGAGCTTGGAACCTACATAGAGGATGAAGACCGTGTCGAAGAACATACACAGTTCGATCAGGGGTCCGTTAAGGCTTACGATCTTCTCGGCCTTGGTAAAATCTATCCTGATATCTTCAGAAGCCTTGTTGAACTTCTTTGTCTCATATTCTTCTCTGGCAAAACCCTTGACCACGCGCATGCCGCGGACGTCTTCCTCGATGGACTCGTTCATGCGGTCGTACTTCTTGAATACCGCACGGAAGGCAGGCATCGCGAACTTACCGATCATGATAAGACCGAAAGCCATGACGGGCACGACGATAACGAAGGTAACGGCAAGGGTGGCGTTCATCCTGAATGCCATGAATATCGCGAAAGCCAGCATCAGGGGAGCTCTTACGGCAGTCCTGATGACCATCATGTATGCGTTCTGAACATTGGTGATATCCGTCGTCATCCTGGTTACCAGAGATGATGTGGAGAACTTATCGATGTTGCCGAACGAGAAGCTCTGCACCTTCCTGAACATGTCATGCCTCAGATTGCCTGCAAGACCTGCAGAGGCCTTGGCCGAGAAATTACCTGCGAAAGCTCCGCACAGGAGCGATATGATGGCGGCAAGCGCCATTATCCCGCCTGTTCTCATCGTAGCTTCCAAAGGAACGGAATTCTTGATCCCGTTGACCATGTCCGACGTGATGTAAGGGATGAGGACCTCAAGTATGACCTCACCTATGATGAATATAAGGGTCAGTAACGTCTGAAGCTTATACTGACGAAGTGATCTTAAGATCTTGCCTATCATCTCTATCCTCCAATTACCCTAACAATTTTAGGGAGAACAAATTTAATAGTCAATCTCGAGTTTTAGAATAATAAAAATATATATATTATTTCTTGGATGATTTTCGAGATAGCCTGCCGTATGCGATATATGCCGCGCAGACCAGTACTCCTGCGAGGGTCATCAGGGCTCCGGCGCCCGCTCCCGGGGTTACATATCTGAGTTCAAGGCTGTGTGTGCCTTCCGGGACTACTATGCCCATGTACATTGTGTTTGCGCGGTATATCGTGACCTGCTCGCCGTCCAATGTCGCACTCCATCCCTCCGAATACGGTATGGACAGGAACAATACCTTGTCTTCGGATACCGTTATCTCGCCTGTTACAAGACAAGTGCCGGTCCCGCCGGAATGCAGATCTATGTTCTCCAGGACTTCTTCCTTTAATGCGGATACCTGAGATGCATAATCGTCCATGGGCTGGAACTGAACCGTTATCTCATCGAACGAATAGATTCCGACCTCGGGGAATGTCATCGTTATCATGCTCTTCGAGCTTTCCGAATAACCCATGTTGATAAGGAATCTGTCTCTTCCCGAATACCGGCTGTAACTCTTTGATTCGAGGTAGATCTCATGGTTATAAGGTGTCAGGGCATTGACGGTTACCATTATGAATTCAGGTTCGACATAGTACTTGTCGAATTCCTGCATCTGCTTTTGTTCTTCCGCGGTAAGCGCATTCCAGTCGAACAGATCGGGATTGTTCTGATATATCCTGTACATCGTGGTTCCCGTGAAATTAAAGCCCTTGATATCCAGGTATGTCTCGCATGAAGGCTTTCCTGCAAATGTCAGGTTCGCCGTTGCGTAAGGCCTCGTGACAAAGAAGGAATTGCCTGACAGGAACACGCCGCTTGCAGGCTGGATCTCGCAGACGGAAGAAAACGACGTCAGCGTAACATCCGTTTCGGGTATGGAAGAAGATGCCGTCAGCGTAATGTCCGCATCGGGGATCGTGCCATCATAACCTTCAAGGCAAACGCCCTGCAGCATCGCTTCCTGACGCTCGATCGCACTCATGGAAGAGAAGGCTTCCTCGGAGATGACAGAAGAATAAGTTACTCCCAGAGGCAGCGCATACTCATTGACCCAGACATTATCCGCTATCTGCGAATATCCGTAAGGCGCGCCCTCGGCGGGATTTGCCATAACAACATATTTGACGCCGGAAAGCTCCAGCATAGCCGTCCTTCTGTCGGGATCAGAGAACCTGAAGCTCGACTTCCTGTCAATCGCATTGAGTTCCATGTAATCCGTAACGGAACCGGGCACAAAACTCAGATATGTTCCCGTGCTCGCCATGCCTGCGATCATCGCGTCGTTGCACGCATTCGCATCGTGATGGGACAGATATGAGAATCTGTATATTCCGTCATCGCCAATTGCCTTTACGGCCTCCGTATCAGCCGGATACAGGAGATCATTAATGCTTGAAGCCTCTGCAAGTTCATTCATGAAAGTACTGCCTTCCGGAAGGAACATGAACAGGCTGTTTGTTACGACAGATACGCAGACAAGTGTGAGCAGGAGTGTTTCCTTAAGTTTTGTTTTCGCCGCGCCGTCGCCGATAAGATTAAGGCAGAGCGCCGATACAATGGCGATGGCAAGTGATACGAACACATTCGCGTTCCTGCCTCTTGCGAAGATGAGGCAGAGCACGGTGTAAACGCCCAGGAAAGATGCTAGATATATAAGCTTCTTTTTCTCCGCTTTGACCAGCTCGGGCCACATGCACACCAACATGTACGACACCAGGAACCCGTACGCGAAATGCCATCTTGCGGAAGGATACGTAAAACCGTTGAACAACAGCTGCACCGCGGGGATCAAAAGGAATACCGTCATGACCGCAAACGCGACTCTGAGCCTTAGCTTAACAGCATCCGCTTTCCTTCCGAGATACAGCAGCGCTGCCGCCACGAGGACCGGTGCGGCATAACCGAGCGTCGTCCACTCGCCGCCCTCGGCTTCATAGTTCGTAAGGAAAGAAGACAGGAATGTCTCGTAGTATTGCAGAGGATAAAGAAGGCTTATAGCATGCTTCGCGCCTGCTCTGGAATTGCCCAGTATGAGAAGCACTGTCGGATACAAAAGAAATCCGCTCATCAGTACTCCGGTAAAAGCAAAAGCGGCCACCCTTCCTATCGCCTTAAGGCTGTCCATGAAGCTGTCTTTTGCAAACGGCACAAAGAGCATCAACCCGACATACAGCACCGTCACAAGCGCGATCATGTAGAAGAAATAGAAGTTCGACAGAGCCGCAAGGCATACCGAGAATACGAACAGCCACGGCTTTCTCTTGTCGATCACATGCTGCGCACCGAGGAGGACCAGAGGAAGGAATACCATCGGTGTCAGGAAGAACGGATGCCTTATCGTGTTGTGCATCGCAAATCCGCAGAACGAATAAGCAAAGGATGAAGCAAGCACCGCATAAGGACTTACATCCTTATTCTTGCCGAAGCAGAAAGTCGAGAAAGCAAGTCCCATGCACCATACGCGCAGATAGATAAGCGCCTCATACAGATAGTATGTGTACTGCACGGGAACGAATACCGCCAACAGTGCAAAAGGATCTCCCGTAACATAGAAACTCAATGTGGCGGGAACATCCGCACCGTACCCTATCGAGAAGGACCATGCAGGAACAGAAAACTCGTGATCTACGAAGATGTGCCTTAACGTCTCCCTAAGCCACTCGCCGTAGAATGCCAGTGTCTTGATGTGCTGGCCGGAACCGTCGAGATTCCATACGAGCGTCTTGCCGCTGACATAGATGTATATGTGCGTCAGAACTGCGAGCAATGCAAATACAAGGGTATAAAGAATGAGGAAATCCCTCTTCTTGTGCACCCCAAAAAGTCCCGGTCTTTGCATAGCTCTTTCAGTCATGCAATCATTGTAACACTACGGCTCGGTTCCGTAGATTACGCTGCCGCCGCTCTCGATGACTATGTTTCCGACATCAGCCATCGAGTAATCGTTCGACGTGGTCATGTTCGACCAGTCAGAGTAATGTATCGCAAAATTGATCGTCACAGTCGCGCCCGCATCCAATGTTCC
>JAEEGK010000975.1_pt1 | contig 71532 bp, 54 predicted proteins | sample 8958771 | NCBI WGS metagenome assembly JAEEGK01 (sample SAMN16246547, study PRJNA631951) | gut metagenome | biome: gut microbiome; feature: rumen; material: SC-attached | host: Bos | place: Iran: Karaj | collected 2018-10
TCGGGGGGTACCGTCCCTGAAGGACATGCCACCCTCGGCAATGTAAGAGGGAGGGGCCCAGCCGCAAGGCTGGGAGGGGTCGAGCGGAGCGAGACTTCTTCAGGGACGGTACCCCCCGAAGAAAGGCCGACGCCGTACAGGTTGGACAGGTACAGGAATGGGGGCGAGGATGCGGCGCTGGAGGCACTGTATTTCCAGTACGGACGATATCTGCTGATAGCCTCGAGCCGCGACGGCGACTTGCCCGCCAACCTGCAGGGCATATGGTGCAACAAACTCAAGGGCCCCTGGAACACCGATTATCACAACAACATCAACATCCAGATGAACTACTGGCCCGCCAATCCCGTGAATCTGGACGAATGCCTGCCGCCCCTGGTGGATTACATACGCAGCCTGGAAAAACCCGGACGCAAGGTGGCGCAGGCCTACTACGGCGCCCGCGGCTGGACCGCGGAGATATCCTCCAACATCTACGGATATGCATCTCCCGGGGATTCGGAATCGATGATATGGAACCTTGCGCCCGCCAACGGCCCCTGGCTTGCCACCCACCTTTGGGAACGCTATGATTTCTCCCGCGACAGGAGCTACCTGCAAGAGGTCTATCCGCTGATAGCCGGATCGGCCGACTTCTCCTGCGACTTCCTATGGAAACACCCCGATGGCTACTACACCGCCGCCCCGTCCACATCCCCCGAACACGGGCCCGTGGATGCCGGAGCCACCTTCGTGCACGGAGTGGTGAGGGAGATACTTTCCGATGCCGTCGCGGCGGCGGAATTGCTCGGCTGCGATACGGAACGCCGTTCGCGCTGGCAGGAGGTCCTGGACAGCCTGGCTCCTTACAGGATAGGCCGCTATGGCCAGCTGATGGAATGGAGCAAAGATATAGACAATCCCGAGGACAAGCACAGGCACGTCAACCAGCTATTCGGCCTGCATCCCGGGCACAGCATCAGCCCCTCGCGTACTCCCGGGCTTGCCGAGGCTGCAAGGGTGGTGCTCGAGCACCGTGGAGATGCCGGAACCGGCTGGAGCATGGGTTGGAAACTCAACCTGTGGGCCCGCCTGAAGGACGGCGACCATGCTCATCTGCTGCTCTCCAACCTGCTGAAATACGGCACTCTGGACAATCTCTGGGACAATCATCCGCCCTTCCAGATCGATGGTAATTTCGGCGGAACGGCCGGAATGGCCGAACTGCTGCTGCAGAGCCAGGACGGAGTGCTGGAAATCCTCCCAGCCCTTCCTCCTTCCTGGAAGGAGGGCTATGCCAAGGGCCTTTGTGCCCGAGGCGGGTTCGAAGTGGATATCGCCTGGAAGGATGGACAGCTGACATCGCTGGAAATCCTGTCCAAGGCAGGGGGTGTCTGCAGGTATATTTTTTGCAGTGAAAGCCGCGAGTTCGAAACCATCAAAGGTAAACGATATAAGATTCTATGAAACTATCTGCGAAAATAGCCGGGATGGTTTTCCTGGCCTTATCCATATTGGATGTGGTTTTTCTGGCGTGCGGAAATGAAAGCGCACCTATGTTCATCAAGCCATTCCTTATGCCCTCGCTTGCCGTAGCTGCGCTTTTGCAGCTGTCGCCCGAGGTCAAGGGATCCCGTATCTGGCTGCTGGCGGCAGGCCTTTATTTCCATACTATGGGCGACATTTTCCTTATGTTCGACGACAAGGATTTCATCTACTTCGCCCTGGGATTAGGCTCCTTCCTGATAGGCCACTTCTTCTACCTGACCATACTGTTTGACGGACTGGGCGGCCTGAAGGGATTCAAGGAACTCTTCTATGTAACGGTATTGCCCATCATCCTGGCCCCTGCGATCGTAGCATGCTTCGGCGTCGAATGGCCTTTTTCCGTAGCTGTGGTGGCATATGCCTTCACCCTTCTGGTGGTCACCGGAACAGGCTGCCTCTGGAGAATCCGCGGCAGGGAATTCGGATGCCGCATCATCTTCGGAGGAATCTTCTTCATCATCTCCGACGGCCTTATCGCTGTGAATGCCTTCGCCGGACTCAATTTCCCCTTCAGGGGTGCGGTAGTGATGGCAACCTATCTGCTGGCAGAATGGTTGCTCGTAAGCGGAATGGTGCGGAATACCCTTAGCGGTATGCGTCCCAAGGCTTGATTTCGAGATCGTCCTCGCTTAGTTTACAGAATGCCCTTATGAAGGCGTCGGCAAGGCGGCTGTTGGTAATCAGCGGCACGTTGTAGTCGACTGCGGCGCGGCGTAGCTTGTAGCCGTTGCCCAGCTCTCCCTCCGAGAAATCCTTGGGGATGTTTATCACCAGCTCCACCTTGTGCTTGCGTATCAGGTCCAGGGCGGCGGGGGCATCGGGGATGTCTTCGTCCGGCCAGGCGGCCCGTACGGCGGGCACTCCGTTATCCTGCATATAGCGCCAGGAGCCTCCGGTGGCGTAAATCGTGAACCCGTTGTCCGAAAGCCGCTTGCAGGCAGGCAGAAGGTCGGCCTTCTGCAGGGCGTCGCCGGAAGATATCAGCACGGTATTCTTGGGAATGCGGTGGCCTACGGACAGCATGGATTTCAGAAGAGCCTCTTCCAGGCTGTCGCCAAGGCAGGCCACTTCTCCGGTAGAGGTCATATCCACGCCGAGCACCGGGTCGGCCTTCCCGAGCCTTGCGAACGAGAACTGGGAGCTCTTCACGCCCACGTATTCCAGTTCGAAAGGATCTATATGCCCGCCCTTGGGATGCTCTCCCAGCATTGCCTTCGTGGCAAGTTCGATGAAATTCAGCTTGAGTACCTTGGACACGAAGGGGAAGCTTCTGGAAGCGCGCAGATTGCATTCTATGACCTTCAGGCTGTCGTCCCCGGCAAGGAACTGTATGTTGAAGGGACCGGTGATGTCCAGTTCGGCCGCGATTGCTGCGGCGGTGCGCCGTATCCTGGCGGCGGTTACTCCGTAGGTGCTCTGGGCCGGGAACTGTATGGTGGCGTCGCCGGAATGCACGCCGGCGAATTCAATGTGTTCTGAGATGGCGCAGGCGAGTATCTTTCCGCCGTCCGCCACCGCATCGCACTCCAGCTCCTTGCAACGCTGCATAAAGGAGCTGATTACCACGGGATGCTCTTCCGACACCTCCACGGCCCTTTCGAGGAATTCCCGGAGATGCTTCTTGCTATAGCAGACGTTCATCGCGGCGCCGGAAAGCACGTAGGACGGCCGTACCAGTACGGGGAATCCCACCTCGTCCACGAACTTCTCCACCTCCTCGTAGTTGCGCAGCCTGCTCCAGCGGGGCTGGTCGATGCCGCACTTGTCCACGATCGAAGAGAATTTTTCCCTGTCCTCGGCCTTGTCGATGCTGTCGGCACAGGTACCGAGAATGGGTATTCCGGCGTTCGAGAGGGGCAGGGCCAGGTTGTTGGGTATCTGCCCTCCGACGCTGACTATCACGCCCAGAGGCTTTTCCACCGCGCATATCTCGGACACGGACTCGAAACTGAGTTCGTCGAAGTAGAGCCTGTCGCAGGAATCATAGTCGGTAGATACGGTCTCGGGATTGTAGTTGATGATGACGGCCTGCCTGCCGCTCTCCCTCACGGTCTTGGCAGCATTCACGCCGCACCAGTCGAATTCCACGCTGCTGCCTATGCGGTAGGCCCCGGAACCCAGCACTATCACCGCGCCCTCCTTGGGAGAGATGTCGCTGCAGTCGCCGTTGTAGGTAAGATACAGGTAGTTGGTAAGCGAAGGGAACTCCGCTGCGAGGGTGTCTATCTGCTTGATGCAGGGATGCAGGCCCATCGAATGGCGTAAACTGCATACTTCGCCCTCGGAGATATGGAACACGCGGCCTATCTGCACGTCGGAGAAACCCTCCCTCTTGGCCTTCAGCATAAGTTCTGGGCCCACATCCTGCAGGCCCTTGCAGGCCTCCAGGGCCCGGTAGGTCTTTTCTATGTTCTCCAGCCTGTCGATGAACCAGCGGTCTATGTTCGTGAGCTTGTGTATCCTGTCTACATCGTAGCCTGATTCGAAGGCGGCCGCGATGGCGAAGATACGGGTGTCGTCCGGGTTGCGCAGGGCGTAATCCAGGTCTTCCACCTTGTAGGGCTTGTTGCACACGAATCCGTTGGCCCCCTGCCCGATCATCCTCAGGCCCTTCTGTATGGCCTCTTCGAAGCAGCGTCCTATGGCCATAACCTCTCCCACGCTTTTCATACTGGAACCCAGCTCGCGGGAGACCTCCTTGAATTTGGCGAGATCCCAGCGGGGAATCTTGCAGACTACATAGTCCAGGGCCGGCTCGAAGAAGGCGGGCGTGTCGCGGGTGACGGCGTTCTTTAGCTCGAACAGCCCGTAGCCCAGGCTGAGTTTGGCGGCGATGAAGGCCAGGGGATAGCCTGTGGCCTTGGATGCCAGGGCCGAGGACCGGCTGAGCCTGGCATTCACCTCGATTACGCGGTAGTCCTCTCCGTCGGGGCTGAAGGCGTATTGCACATTGCATTCGCCAACTATTCCCAGATGGCGCACTATGTCTATGGAAGTCTTGCGCAGGAAGTGATATTCGGCGTTGGTAAGTGTCTGCGAGGGGGCTACCACTATGCTCTCGCCGGTGTGGATTCCGAGGGGATCGAAATTCTCCATATTGCACACGGCTATGCAGTTGTCGTAGCAGTCGCGGACTATTTCGTATTCTATCTCTTTCCAGCCCTTCAGCGACTTCTCCACCAGCACCTGGGAGGAGAAGGTGAAGGCCTTGGCCGTGACAGCGTCCAGCTCGGCCTCATTGTCGCAGAAACCGGATCCCAGGCCGCCCAGGGCGTATGCGGCGCGCACGATAACGGGATATCCGAGCTCGTTCGCGGCGGCTTTGGCTTCTTCCCTGCTGGATGCTGCGTGGGAGCGTATGGTGCGTACGTCGATTTCGTCGAGGCGCTGGACGAAGAGCTCGCGGTCCTCGGTGTCGATGATGGTCTGCACCGGCGTCCCCAGCACCTTGACGCCATAGCGCTCCAGCACTCCGCTGCGGTAGAGCTCGACTCCGCAGTTGAGGGCGGTCTGGCCGCCGAACGAAAGGAGTATGCCCTGCGGGCGTTCTTTCTCTATGACTTTTTCGACGAAGGAGGGGGTGACCGGCAGGAAGTATATCTTGTCGGCAACGCCTTCCGAGGTCTGGACCGTGGCTATGTTGGGGTTGATGAGGACCGTGGACAGTCCCTCCTCGCGCAGGGCCTTCAGGGCCTGCGTGCCGCTGTAATCGAACTCCCCGGCTTCTCCTATCTTGAGGGCGCCGGAACCGAGGATGAGGACTTTTTTCAGTTTTTCGTCTTTCATAATGCAGAGATGAATTCGTCGAAGAGGAACTCGGTGTCGGTGGGGCCGCTGGATGCCTCGGGGTGGAACTGAGCCGAGAAGAAGGGCTTGCTGCGGTGGCGTATGCCTTCGGAGGTGCCGTCGTTGAGGTTTACGAAATAAGGCTCCCAGTCGCTTCCGAGGGTGCTCGTATCGACGGCGTATCCGTGGTTCTGGGAGGTTATGAAGCAGCGGTCGGTGCCGCACATGCGCACCGGCTGGTTGTGGCTGCGGTGGCCGTATTTCATCTTGTATGTGGAGGCTCCCGCCGCCAGGCTCATTATCTGGTTTCCGAGGCAGATGCCGAAGATGGGGCGGCTGCCTTCCATCGCTTTGCGTATGTGTTCTATGGCGGGGATGCAGGCGGCAGGGTCGCCGGGGCCGTTGGAGATCATTATTCCGTCGGCGTCGATGGCGTTGACGTCCGTATCCCAAGGAACGCGCAGCACTTCGATTCCGCGCTGCAGCAGGCAGTGGAGTATCTGATGCTTGACTCCGCAATCCACCAGCACGACACGCTTACCGCCCTTGCCATACAGAATCTGCTCCTTACAGCTCACGACGGCCGCTAGATTCCCCCCTTCTGAGGAGGGTATCCCCCCTGAAACAGTCTCGCTTCGCTCGACCCCTCCCAGCGGAGCTGGGCCCCTCCCTCTTACATTGCCGAGGGTGGCATGTGTTTCAGGGGGGATACCCTCCTCAGAAGGGGTTATGCTGGCTGAAAGAGTGCCGTTGTCGCGCAGAAGCTGGGTGAGATGGCGGGTGTCGATGCCGCAGATTGCAGGAATCTTCTCTTCGCGAAGCCACTGCCCCAGACTCTTCACGGCATCGTAATGACTGAACTTCCCGCTATAATCGGAAATAACCAGACCCCTGACGTGAATCTTCTCGGACTCGAAACCCAGGCACACCCCCCACTCGTCCTTGGTCATCGCGGGAATACCGTAATTGCCCACGATAGGATAGCTGACGCACAGTATCTGCCCCTCGTACGAAGGGTCCGTCAGGCTCTCGGGATAACCCACCATCGCGGTCGAGAACACAAGCTCGCCGCTGCAGGGCCCGTCGTAGCCGAAACTCATACCCTCCAGGCAGAGTCCGTTTTCCAATTTAAGTACCGCCTTATTCATTGTCCATCAGTTCAGCTATCTTGTCATTGCAGAGATTGCCCAGGCTGCCTATGTGGCTGTGCCCCAGGTCGGAGGCCTTCAGACCCTTGGTATCATAGTGGAAACGGCCTTCGTTGACTTCCAGGCCTACCTGCTTGTAGGCATCCCTGAAGGGCGTGCCGGCCAAGGTGCGGCGGTTGACTTCCTCTACCGTGAAAATCTGCTCGTAGAGGGGATTGTCGAGTATGTGGGTGTTCACCTCCACCTGCTCCAGCATGTACTTCGCCATACGCAGGCAGTCGTGGCTCATTTCCAGCACGGGGAAGAGTATGTCCTTGAGTATCTGGTAGTCCCTGTGGTAACCGTGGGCCATATTGCTGCAGAGCAGGGAAATCTCGTTCTCGCAGGCCATTATGCGGTTGCAGCGGGCCCTCACCAGCTCCCAAACGTCGGGGTTCTTCTTGTGGGGCATTATGCTGGAACCGGTGGTCAGATTGTCGGGGAAGTGTATGAAGCCGAAGTTGGGGCTCATATACATACAGCAGTCGGAGGCGAGCTTGTTGAGGGTGAGCGCTATGTTCCCCAGGGCGGACGCCACGCATTTCTCGCTCTTGCCGCGGCCCATCTGGGCGGCGACGCTGTTGTAGACGGGGGAGTCGAAGCCCAGCAAGCGTGTGGTCATTTCCCTGTCGAGGGGGAAGGAATTGCCGTAACCGGCCGCCGAACCCAGGGGGTTGCGGTTGATCAGCTTGCGGGCGGCGTTCAGCATCGTGAGGTCGTCCACCAGGGCCTCGGCATATGCGCCGAACCACAGTCCGAAGGACGAGGGCATGGCCAGCTGGGCGTGGGTGTAGCCCGGCAACAGTACTTCCTTATGCTTTTCGCTGAGTTCCTGGAGGATGGCGAAGAGGGCCTTGACTTCGCTGCGGACGGCATCCAGCTCGTCCCTCAGGAAGAGGCGCAGGTCCAGCAGTATCTGGTCGTTGCGGGAACGCCCCGAATGGATCTTCTTGCCAATCTCCCCGAGTTCCCTGGTAAGCAGCAGCTCCACCTGGGAGTGTATGTCTTCCACGTCGTCTTCGAGCTTGAAGGACCCGGATTCTATGCTTGCGAGTATGCCTTCGAGGGCGGAGCTTAGTTTCGCCAGTTCGTCGGAAGAGAGCAGCCCTATGCTTTCCAGCATCTTGATATGCGCGAGCGAGCCCTGCACGTCGTAGCGTGCCAGACGCAGATCCAGTATCCTGTCGTTCCCGACGGTGAATGCATCTACCGCGGATGTAGCGGATGTGCCTTTATTCCAGAGTGTTGCCATAGAGAGTGCCGATAAAGTCGATGTATTTTTCCACGGCCCCTTCCAGCTCGCTGCGCAGCAGGTATTCGTCGGCTCTGTGGGAGCGCTCCGAATCGCCCGGGCCCATCTTCAGGGCATCGCAGCCTATTACCATCCAGTTGGAAGTGGTGGGAGATGTGAATGTAGGGATACCCAGGGCCTCCGCGGTTTTCATCAGTGGAGAGTCGTCGCGGGTGGCCGAGGATTTGTGTGAGAGGTTGCGGGCGCTGAGCTTGCTTTTGCACAGGGCCTGCAGTTCGTCGAGTATCTCTTCGCAGCCGTACTGCTCGGTAGGGCGTATGTCCACCACGAAGGAACAGCGGTCGGGGATAACATTGTGGGCGGATCCGGCCTGGATCTGCGTTACGTTCAGATGGACTTCTCCCATCTTGGGGGAGATGCGTCCGAATTTGTGGGCGCGCAGGGCGGAAATGTCGTCCAGGGCCTTGTAGAGGGCGTTTTCGCCGCCTCCGCGGGCAGCGTGGGCGCTGACTCCTTCGGCCAGGCCGTCCAGCACCAGGAGGCCTCTTTCGCTCGTGGCCGCGCACATCTTGGTGGGCTCTCCCACTATCACCCAGCTGGGCATCACGAAGTCGCCGCCTTTTGCAAAGGGACCTGAAGGAGAGTAGAGCCAGTCGGCTCCGTCGGGGCCTGAGGTCTCTTCTTCCGCTGTCAGCACCAGCATTATGTTTATGGGCATGATCTTGTCGTAGAAGTGCTTGAATGCCGCTATCATACTTACCACGGAGCCGCCGTCGTCGTTGGAACCCAGGCCGTAGATGACATCCGGGTCTGTGCCGGAGTCATAGGGATTGCGGGTGTAGCCGTTGTTGGGGGCCACGGTATCTATGTGCGCATCCAGCGCAAGGGTGGGCTTGCTCTTGTCGAAAGCGAGATTCACGGCCACTATGTTGTTGCGCAGACGGGCGAAACTGATGCCCAGGCAGTGCAGGGCGTCGCCTATCAGCGTGGCAACCTCGGCCTCGTTCCCGGACTGGGAGGGGATGGCCACCATCTTGCGGAGCAGATCTACATAAAAGTCACAGTTCATATCTTCAGAATAGTTTTTCCAATATTTACAGAAGATGCACCCAGTTCCAGGGCCTTGAAGCCATTCTCCAGTTTGGGAATCATGCCTCCGGAGATGGTCCCGGCGGCCTGCAGGGCCTTGAATTCGGAGTAGCTGAGCTCGTTCACAAGGCTTTCAGGGTCGTTCTGGTCGAGCAATACGCCGGCGTGCTCGAAGACGCAGTCCAGCCCTGCTCCCATTGCAGCAGCGACGCTGGATGCCACCGTGTCGGCATTGGTGTTGAGTAGCTGCCCGTTGCCGTCGTGCACTATGGAGCAGAGCACGGGCACAAGACCTGCCGAAAGAAGGGTTTCCAGCACTTCGGTATTCACGCAGCCGGGAGTGACATCCCCCACGAATCCGTAGTCTATACCGTTCAGGGGAGCCCTTTTCCCCGCCTTGATTATGGATGCATCGCAGCCCGCAAGGCCAATGGCGTTGCAGCCGTACTTGCGCAGGGTGGCCACGATGTTCTTGTTGCACCATCCGGCATAGGCCATCACCGTAATCCTGAGGGTCTCTGCGTCGGTGACGCGGCGCCCGTCTATCATATTCGGGACCATACCGAACTTCTTCTGGATTTCGCTGGCGAGCACGCCGCCTCCGTGGACCAGTATCTTGGGGGAGGGGGATGCGGCGAACTGCTTGCAGAAAGCATCCAGCTTTTCGGGGGATTCGGCTATGTTGCCGCCTATCTTGCTAACTGTAAGTGCTTTCATGCCAGCACCTCCTTGAAAGCGCTGATGAAAGTGCCGGCCTCTTTCTTGCTCAGGCAGAGGGGAGGCAGCAGCCTTATCATATTCTTGCCGGCGACGCCGGTGAAGATGTGCTTGTCGAAGAGCAGGCTCTTGCGTATGGAGGCTATCTCCACGTTGAAATCGAGGCCTATCATCAGGCCGCGCCCACGGACTTCCTTGATCCTGGGATCGGAGGGTATGTTCTTCATTATGTACTCTCCCACTTCGGCGGCGTTCTGCACTAGCTTTTCGCTGCTGATGACTTCCAGCACCGCCAGGGCGGCAGCCATTGCCAGATAATTGCCTCCGAAAGTGGTTCCCAGCATTCCCTTGACTGCCTTGAAGGCGGGGGAAATGAGTATGCCTCCGCAGGGGAAACCGTTGGCTATGCCCTTGCCCATCGTTATGATGTCGGGCCTGATTCCCGCCCACTGGTGGGCGAAGAACTTGCCGGTACGGCCATATCCGCTCTGAACCTCGTCGAGAATCAGCACCGCGCCGTACTTGTGGCAGAGCTCGGAAAGACCCTTGAAGAAGCTCTCGGAAGGCAGGTGTATGCCTCCGCAGCCCTGTATGCCTTCGATTATGACCGCTGCCACGTCACCCTCTGACAGTTCTTTCTCGACGCCCGCCAGGTCTCCCAGGTCGCAGAAAGTGACCTTGTGATGCGAGTTGAAGGGAGATACTATCGCGGGGTTGTCAGTGAGGGCCACCGCACCGGAAGTACGGCCGTGGAAGCTCCTGTGGAAAGCAATCACCCTGTCCTTGCCCGTGTGGAAGGAAGCCAGCTTCACCGCGTTCTCGTTGGATTCGGCTCCGCTGTTGTCAAGGAAAAGGAAGTAATCTTCATAGCCCGACACTTCCCCCAGTTTGTGGGAAAGCTCCTGCTGGAGGGGATTCACCACGCTGTTGGAATAGAATCCTATCTTGTTCACCTGGTCGGTCAGCGCCTTGATATAGGTCGGATGAGAATGACCTATGGAGATGACGGCGTGGCCACCGTAGAGGTCAAGGTACCCGGTACCTTTGTCATCCCAGATCCTGCAGCCGGATGCCGTGGTGGGGATGACGTCGAAAAGGGAATAAACATCGAATAGTTCCATGGGTCAGAATGCTGATGCCTTCAGCTTCAGGCCGGTTTTCTCCGGGATACCGAAAATAAGATTCATGTTCTGCACCGCCTGCCCCGATGCTCCTTTGAGCAGATTGTCGATAACGGAACTCACTACTAACTTTTCTCCGTGTTTTTCGAGGGCGATGATGCATTTGTTGGTGTTGACGACCTGCTTGAGGTCGATGGGGGAGTCGCTGACGAAGGTAAAGGCCGCATCTGCATAGTATTCCTTATACAGGGCGACGGCTTCTTCCGCGTCGAGCTTGCAGTCCAGGGTGATGCTTGCAAAGATTCCTCTTGCGAAATCGCCGCGCATAGGCACGAAATTCAGCGAAGCCTCGCAGCCGGGCTGCAGCAGGCCTATGTTCCTGTTGATTTCGATGAGGTGCTGGTGAGTGAATACTTTGTATGAGGACAGATTGTTGTTCCTCCAGCTGAAATGGGTGGTCGCGCCGGGCTTGACACCCGCGCCGGTGGAACCCGTGATGGCGGTGATGTTGACATCCCCCTCAAGCAGGCCGGCGGCTGCCATAGGAAGCAGGCCGAGCTGTATCGCGGTGGCGAAACATCCGGGATTGGCGACCTTGGAGGCCCCTTGGATCTTGTCCCGCTGCCATTCGGGTAGGCCGTACACATAGCCATTGCTCTCATCCCTGTAATCCTGTGCCAGATCCACCACCTTGAGCCCTTCGGGGCAGGGGTGGGCGGCCCAGAATTCTCCGCTCTTGCCGTGCGCCGAGCAGAGGAAGAGTACGTTGATGCCGGAAAGGTCGACTGTGTCGGTGAAGCACTTGTCGGTGTCTCCGAACAGGCCCTCGTGCACCTCGTAAAGGTGCTTGCCGGCGCTGCTTTCGGAATGCACGAAGCTCAGTTCCACTTCCGGGTGGTTGACCAGGATGCGGATGAGCTCTCCGGCCGTGTATCCGGCGCCGCCTATGATGCCTGCCTTAATCATTGCCGAATTCCTCCTGATGCGCGCCGTAATATACCCTCAGAGGGGTGGAGAGCAGCTTTATGAAGCCCTTGGCTTCTTCTGCGGTCCAGCCCTTCTGGCTCTCGCCGTATTCTCCAAGCTTGGATGCCACCAGGTCGTCGGGGGAATCGACGCCTACGGTGGAGAAGGACCAGGGCCTGAGTTCCAGGCTGACGGTGCCGTTGACGTTGCGCTGGCTGCTTTCGAGCATAGCCTCGATATCCCTCATTACGGGTTCGAGATACTGGCTCTCGTGCAGGAACATCCCGTACCAGTTGGCAACCTGGTCTTTCCAGTACTGCTGCCATTTGCTGAGGGTGAACTTCTCCAGGAACTTGTGGGCTCCGATGATAAGCATTGGAGCCGCAGCCTCGAATCCGACACGGCCTTTGATGCCGATGATGGTATCTCCGACGTGCATGTCGCGGCCTATGCCGTAGGCGGCGCCTATCTTTTCGACGGCGTTGATGGCCTCTATCTTGTCAGCGTACTTCTTGCCGTTCACGCTGCAGAGTTCTCCCTTTTCGAATCCCAGGGTGAGAATCTCGCTGCCCTTCTTGGAAATCTGCTTGAGGTATGCGCTCTCGGGCAGGCCCTGCTTGGAATCGAGAATCTCTCCTCCGCAGATGGAGGTGCCCCAGATACCCACGTTGTAGGAGTATTTCAACTTGGCGAAATCGGCCGGGAAGCCGTGGGCGTTGAGGTAGTCGATCTCTTCCTTGCGGGAGATGTTGCCGTCGCGGGTGAGGGTGATTATCTCCATCCCGGGGCACATCACCAGGAAGGTCATATCGAAACGGACCTGGTCGTTGCCTGCGCCGGTGGAACCGTGGGCGATGGCGTCGGCGCCTATCTCCTTGGCATACTTGGCAATCGCCATACCCTGGAAGATGCGCTCCGACGACACCGATATGGGATAGGTGCCGTTACGCAGCACGTTGCCATAGACCATATATTTGAGACTCTTCTCATAGTACTCCTTGGTGACGTCCAGGGTGACGTAAGCCTTCGCGCCTAGCTTGTAGGCGTTCTCTTCGTTCTGCTTGAGCTGCGCTGCGGAAAAACCGCCCGTGTTGGCGCAGGCCGCATAAACTTCGTATCCCTTTTCCTTGGCGAGATACATTACCGTATAGGAGGTGTCGAGCCCTCCGCTATATGCTACTACTACCTTTTTCATTATTCTCCGGGATGATGGATTTCCAAATGCTCCTTGGGGTCGAACAGCAGGCCGGTGCAGAGGCAGAGCCTGTATTCGTTGCGTGTGAGTATGTCGAAGTTGCGGCAGCCCTGGCAACCTTTCCAGAATTCGGGATCGTCGGTCAGTTCGGCGAAGGGAACCGGACGGAATCCGAATTCATAGTTCATCTTCATGACCGCTGCGCCCGTGGTGATCGAAAAGATCTTGGCATCGGGGAAAAGGGTGCGGGAGAGGATGAAGGTCTGCTCTTTGATGCGTTTGGCAAGGCCCAGCCCGCGGAATTTGTGGGCTACGATGAGGCCGGAATTGGCGACGAAGGATTTGCCGCCCCAGCTTTCGATGTAGGAAAAGCCTGCGAATTCGCCGTTTTCGGCGACGGCTATCACCGCTTTGCCTGCGAGCATTTTCTCCTGGATGTACTCCGGAGAACGTTTGGCGATACCGGTCTTGCGTTCAAGTGATGAAAGGTAAATCTCGTTGCAGATGTCTTCTGCGAAACCAACGTGGCTTTCATTAGCCACCACTACTTCTATTTCCATTTATTATTTATCTGGCGTCGGTTGTCGGGCCGGATACGTAATATCCCTAATGGCAAGACAAACCGAGATTGTCAATTGCAATTATTAGGCGGAAATTCCGAGGAAAAATATGTAGAATTTCCGAAGATATTTGGGAGGGTTCTACGCCTCCTATCTTCGGGCTCGTCTGCTGTTATGAAGTGAGAATGCGGACATGTTGGATGCAAATATAGGTAGAATAATTCTTATTTGCAAACTTTTCGGTGCCAGCAGAAGAACAGCGCAAGCGCGGCCAGGAAGGTTCCGAAGCCCAGAGACAAGTTGATGGAAGCGGGCAGATGGAAGCCTGTCTTGTCGATGCAGATGAATGTCAGGCACACCGCCGACATAAAGGCGGCGGGCAGCAGCGTAAGAAGATACCAGGACCCCTTCTTGTTCTTGACCAGATACACGGTGGCCGTCCAGAGGGCGAATGTCGCCAGCGTCTGGTTGGCCCAGCCGAAGTAACGCCAGATAATGTTGAAACCGTCGGCGTTGGCTACATTGAACCAAAGCAGGGCGGAGGCGGCGACGAACAGGGGAATCCCCACCATAAGACGGTTGTGCACAGGCTTCTGGTCCACTTTCACGAAGTCGGCGATGATGAGCCTGGCGCTGCGGAAGGCGGTATCTCCGCTGGTGATGGGCGCAGCGACTACCCCCAGCACAGCGAGTATGCCTCCCAGAATTCCCAGCCAGCTCTGGGATACCTTGGTGACCACAGTCGGAGCGGCAGCGCCGAGGTCGGACCCCACTTCGGCGGCTCCTCCGTCGAAGAAGAAATAGGATGATACCGCCGCCCATATCAGGGCCACCAGTCCTTCGGTAATCATCGATCCGTAGAATACCGGCCGGCCTAGTTTCTCGTTCTTAAGGCAACGTGCCATCAGCGGGCTCTGGGTAGCGTGGAATCCGCTTATGGCCCCGCAGGCGATGGTAATGAAGAGGCAGGGGAATATGGGCTGCCCTTTCAGGCCAATGGAAGGCCCGCGGTTCTGTAGTCCGTCCCATATTTCGGGAAGGCTGGGCCATTTTATGAAGAGGCAGACCATCAGGGCGGCCGCCATGAACAGCAGGGCGATGGCGAATACCGGATATATCTTGCCTATTATCTTGTCGATGGGAAGCAGGGTGGCGACTATGTAATAGATGAAGATGATGCCCACCCAGAGCATTATGGCCGCACGGGAGCCGTCGCCTGCCATATCGCCGAGTATCAGGGCGGGGCTATAGACGAATACCGTACCCACAAGAAGAAGGAGCACTACCGAGAATACCAGCATCACCTTCCTGGTGCCGTTTCCCAGATAGCTGCCTACCAGTTCCGGAAGCCCTGCTCCGCCGTGGCGCAGCGAGAGCATACCCACGAAATAATCGTGCACGGCACCCGCGAATATGCATCCCAGCACTATCCAGAGGTAGGATGCAGGGCCGAACTTGGCTCCCATTATAGCACCGAATATGGGCCCCGTTCCTGCTATGTTAAGGAACTGTATCATAAACACCTTCCAGGTGGGAAGGGGGATGAAATCCACTCCGTCGGTCTTGCTGATGGCGGGGGTGACGCGATTGGGATCCGGGGAGAAAACCCTGTCCACAAATGCTCCGTAGAGGGCATAGCCCAGTATCAGGGCCACGATACAAAGTAGGAACGATAGCATGGTGCAGTGTTATTGGCTATACAAAAATAGCAAAAAAAACACTACCTTTGACTGATATACGTGTACTATGGGTAAACTATACGACGAACTTAAGGAGGATTACCGCTTCAAGGAAGGGCTGAAGACCTGCATCAACTGCGGGACTTGCACGGCCATCTGCCCTGCGGCGGAATTCTATAAATATGACCCGCGCAAAATCGTGGACACCGTGCAGCGCAAGGATGAGGAGGGGATACTGGAACTGCTCAAGAGCGAGACAATCTGGTATTGCGGCGAGTGTATGTCCTGCGTCACCCGCTGCCCCCGCGGCAACGGCCCCGGTCTGGTGGTGATGGCCCTGCGCAATCTCTCCACCAAGCTCGGCTACTTTACGGAGTCCGAAAAGGGCCGCCAGCTATATCCGCTTACCAAAGCTCTCACCGGCAATATCCTGAACCTGGGCTATTGCGTGCATCCCGATACATTCGTTTTCCGGGACCATCCCGAGTCCGGACCCGTATTCGAATGGGTGCTGGAGCACAAGCAAGATGTTTACAATCGTATGGGCGCCGCATACGGGCGCCAGGGCGAAGGTGCTCTGCGCATCATCCCCCAGGAGGATCTGGATGAGCTGAAAGCCATATTCGATGAAACCGGAGGCACCGAACGCATTGAGTTGGTGGAAAAGTACTCCGAAAAGAAGGCGGCCGAGATGGGGATGACTATGGAAGAATACAGGAAATATACCTTCGAGCACTGCTCCAGAGGGCATTTCAACAACGAGGAGGCTGGAATATGATATATCAAGGCAAACAGAAGATTTGGTCGGATTATCAGAAGGAAATCCCGGACGACCACTGGTTCTACGTGCGCAGTTGCATACGCCAGAGTTTCTTCCCCGCGTCGGAATATTATTTCCTGAAGATTTGCCGGGATATGCTGGGCCGCGACATCTATGAATCCGCGCACCATACCACCTGTGCCGGCATAGCCTACCACTGCGATACCATCCCCCAGGAGACTGCGATGACCGTGGTCGCCCGGCAGTTCGCGCTGATGACCGAGGCCGGATACAAGAATCTCGTGACTTCCTGCATCACTTCGTTCGGCAATTATTGCGAGATACTTGAAACCTGGCGGGAATTCCCTGAACTGGAGGCTCGCATACGCGAAAAGCTGTGGAAAGCCTGTCGCCGCGAGTTCGAAAAACCGGAGTACATCGCCCACGCCAGCGACCTGGTGTACAAGCTCCGCGATGAAATCGCCGCCCGTGCGAAATACCGTCTGGTCGATGCCGCAAGCGGCGAGCCTCTGAGGGTGGTGGAGCACATAGGCTGCCACTATTCCAAGATGTTCCCCCACAAGGGCGTCGGCGGGGCCGAGTACCCCTGCGTGCTGAGCGGAATGGCTGAAGCCTGGGGAGGAAAGGTCATAGACTATCCCGAGCGCCGTCATTGCTGCGGATTCGGTTTCCGTCAGTACTTCGTGAAAGCCAACCGCGGATACTCCGTTTCCAACACCCACAAGAAGTTCGAATCGATGGAGCCTTACCATCCTGATGTGATAATCACCAACTGCCCCGGATGCCCTTATTTCCTGGACCGTTGGCAGTACGTCATCGCGGAGCAGGAGGGCAAGACCTACGGCGAGGGAGGCCGGGGGATCCCGGTCCTGACCTATGAGGAACTCGCCGGCATAGTGCTGGGCGTGGATCCATGGGACCTCGGCCTTCAGATGCATCAGGTAAGCCCCGAGCCTCTTCTTGACAAGATGGGCGTGGAATACGACCCTTCCAGGAAGTATCTCGGCCTCGACGAGAAGGACATACTCAAACCCGGACTTCCCACGGTCCTGAAATGCTGCTAAGATGAAGTCTAACAACGATATACTGATAGTAGGCGGCGGAATAGCCGGTATGGAGACCGCCCGCCAGCTCAAGGCACTTGGCCTGAGTCCCGTGATAGTGGAGAAGAGCTCTTCGCTAGGGGGCCACGTCGCCAATTGGAACTGCCTGTTCCCGGATATGACCCCCACCCGCAAACTGCTGGCCCAGTACGAGGAGGAACTCAAGGATGTGCTGGTTTATACGGATACTGAAATCGTATCGATCAACAGGCTTCAGAAAGGCTATTCCATAGTTTTGAGCAATGGAACGGTACACCCTTGCAAGTCCGTGGTTTTCGCCACCGGCTTCAAGCTTTTCGAAGCGGAAAAGAAAGAGGAATACGGCTACGGGATTTATGACCACGTCATAACTAACGCCGACCTGGAAGCCTGGTTCGAAACCGGGAGCGACGAGAGGGTCCCCGAAAAGCCTGCCGCGATAGGATTCGTGCACTGCGTCGGATCCCGCGACATCAAGGCCGGCAATACCCAGTGCTCCAAGGTCTGCTGCATAACGGCCATCAAGCAGGCCATCGAGATGAAGGAAAAGTTCCCGAATGCCGAGATATATTGCTTCTATATGGATCTGAGGCTGTTCGGGAAGAAATACGAGGACTTCTACATCAACGCCCAGCGCGACTTCGGCATACATTTCATCCGCGGCCGTGTCTCTGAGGTTTCCGAAACCATAGATGGGCGTGTGATGGTGAAGGCGGAAGATACCCTTGCCGGCAAACCGGTCAAAGTCCGCCTCGACCTTCTGGTGCTGATGGCCGGAATAGTCTGCAACAAGGAGAACCACGCCCTGGCATCCGCTGTCCAGATGCCTGTGGATGACGACGGATTCTTCCGTAGCCGGGACAATATCGCCGCCATAACCGAATCCGACAAGGACGGCATCTTCTTCGCCGGCACCTGTACCGGCCCCAAGACCATCCCCGAAACCTTGGCCGAGGCCCGCAGTGCGGCACTGAACGTGTATAACTACCTGAAAAAGAGCAAGTAATGGATTTTGGCTTCGGATTGACACCCAGCTCTGCCATTGAGCTCGACAAAGTGGATCTGTCCTTGTACGGAAAACTGTGCAGGATAGAGCCCGGTGCGCGCACCTGCATTGCCTGCGGCAGCTGCAGCGCCACCTGCTCCGCCTCCGCTTATTCGGGTATGAGCGTCCGCAAGCTGCTGCTGGACCTGCAGCGCGGCAGGATGCAGGAAGTGGAACAGATGCTCTCGCATTGTATGCTCTGCGGCAAATGCACCATGGTATGCCCCAGGGGAATCAATACCCGCCGGGTGATACTCACCGTCTGCCGTCTTTACGATAACGTGGAGGGCCAGCTATGATAGACCGCATCTCATCCGGATTCCATCCTTTCGTGCTGCCTTTCGTGGTGGGAATGGTGTTCGTGCTGGCTTACTGCCTCTACGGCTTCATACGCATAATGATACAGCTTCCCGGTGAAGACAGGCGCAAGGTGCTTGTCTCGCTGGTTACCCCCAGGACTGCGTGGAAGAACATCAAGGACATCTTCCTTAACTGCCTGCTGCACGTGAAGCTATGGAAGCGCAACAAGGTGCTGGGCTATATGCACTCCAGCATAGCTTTCGGATGGTTCATGATCATAGTGCTGGGACATATAGAAGTGATGCTCTTCATCCCGCAACGCATACATTTCTTCTATTATCCCATCTTCTTCAACTTCTTTGTCGCGGAAGGGGAGAATACCATCCAGGGAGCGGTGCTGTTTTTCCTGATGGACTTCTTCCTGCTGATGATACTGAGCGGAATAACCCTTGCCATCATCAAGCGAGTGAGGTCCCGTATCTTCGGGATGCGCCGTACTACGAGGCTAAGCCTCCTGGACAGCGTAGGCCTCTATTCCCTATGGGCCATCTTCCCTCTGCGCCTGCTCAGCGAGAGTTTCACCGCGCATATCAGCGGGGGAAGCTTCCTGACCATACCTATGAACTGGATTTTCCGCCAGTTCCTCGGGAACGACCTTAACTATATGCCAACCTGGTGGGCATATTCGATAGCTCTGGGCATTTTTATGAGCGTGCTGCCATTCACCAGGTATATGCATATCCCGGCGGAAATGCTACTGATACCCCTACGTAATGCGGGTCTCAAGATACTCCATCCCCGCAAGGGCTATGCCCGGGTGCAGTTCTATTCTTGCCCCGCCTGCGGCGTGTGCATAGATGCGTGCCCTATGAGCGTGCGCAAGGAGAATCTCCGGGATTGCACGGTCTATCTCAACCGCCAGCTGCGCCGCGGCAACGAGAAGCGCATAGAGGAAATCAGCGACAAGTGTCTTATGTGCGGCAAGTGCTCGGTGGTGTGCCAGGTCCAGGTGGACGGGCCCCAGATGCGCCTCGCCCAGCGTGCAATGCGTTCCTACGGCATCAACCAGCATTATTCCAGGATATCTGCCGAAGAGCATATCAACCGCATAGGTAACGGGAAGGTGCTTTATTTCGCCGGATGTATGACACATCTGACTCCTTCGATCATCAAATCCACCACGGCCCTTCTGGACAAGGCCGGGGTATCCTGGACGATGATGGATCCGGAAGGAGGCCTGTGCTGTGGCCGTCCTATGCTGCTGGCAGGCCGGCGCGAGCAGGCCCGCGAGATGGTGCGTATCAACAGGGAGATAATCAAGGCCTCCGGCTGCGACATACTGCTGCTCAGCTGCCCTATCTGCTATAAGATATTCAAGGAGAAATATAAGCTCTCAGGCATCTACGTGGTGCATCACAGCGTTTTCTTCGACGAACTGATACATTCCCAGAGGCTGCACGTCAGCAAGGACGAGTCCCTGAAACTTGCCTACCACGACCCTTGCGAACTAGGGCGCGGCTGCGGCATATACGATGCTCCAAGGTCGGCCGTTTCTGCCGTAGGAAAGCTAGTGGAAGCCGGGAAGAACCGCGAGGAAAGCATATGCTGCGGTGGCTCGCTGGGGAGCATCTCGCTCAGTTACGAAAAGCGCAAGGACATTACTCTGAATTCCTTGCGCAATATGACAGTCGCCGGTCCGGATACCATCGTGACCGCGTGCCCTCTGTGCCAGAGCACATTCGGCAAGTATTCCGATGTGCCGGTTAAAGATATCTCCCAGGTTATAGACGAGGCTAGCTGAGTAAGGAGTTGATGGCCTTCTCTCCCAGTTCGGTCTTGCTCTTGATGTGGTCGAGCACCGAACGCACGAAGTCGTTGCTCTCGAAATCCCCGCGCACCTGTTCGAAGTCGCTTTCTTTCTGTTCCTTGTCGCCATCCGCACCGAAACCGGTCTTGGCAGCGAGGTTGAACTCCTTGCGGGCATCTTCGTAAACCATCTGGTCCAGGCTCACTACGGCCTTCTTCCAGGTCTCGATGAGGCGTATGGCATCTTCCTTGGTCATCTTGGAGGGATTGATGCCGTAGATCTGCTGGATGTGCTGGAAGGCCCAGGTCCACTCGTATTTGTAGTAGTTGTCGGCCATAGTGCGGAAAGCCGCCTGCATCTCGCCCAGGCTGGTGATTTCCTCTCTCTCTATACCGTTCATCAGGGCTGCTATCTCGCTCTTGGGAGCTATCAGGCCGCTGATGTCCACCCATTCGCCGGAACCTATGGGAGTGTCCGGACGGAGCCTGGCCTGGAGCTGGGCTTCGTTAAGGGGATTGAGGCTGCCGTCTTCCTCCTGTATGCGGGAGATGAGCGAGTTGCCCATGAACTTGTCTATGGCTATGCGGTACAGCTCGAGCCCGCGCTTGAGGGCGGAGTTGGTGATCTTCACGCTATGGAAGGAATAGACGTCCGACAGCTCTCCGCTGGCGTGCTTCAGGTTCTCGAGGGTCTGCACGCCCTTTATCATCTTCTGGATGGTGAAGGGGGAGAGGAGGTTGTAGTTGATCAGGTCGAATTTCTCCGCACCGCTGCGCCCGTCGCGCTTGGGCCATTTCTTGGCATCGCGGATGGTGCCTACGCTGCGCAGGTTGACGCCCGGGGCAAGGTAGGAGGTCTCACCCTTTTCTATCAGATAGGAGAAGGGCAGATTGGTGGTGTCGGAGTGGGTCACGTGGCGGCCCATCACAAGGGAGAATGCTCCCACGCGGGCAGGCCAGAGGATGTAGGAGTCGGAGGATGTCTTGGCTCCGCGCTCCAGGGTGCCCTGATGTATGGGGCCCAGTTTGTACATATGGTTGCTCTGGTTCGAGCCGGACCCAGCGTTCATAAAGGAGAACATTCCTGCTATCAGCAGGGTACTCTTATGGTGGGTGACTGTGTAGGGCCCCGCGAAGATGGCGCAGGCTTCTCCGTTCTCTCCCTGACAGTTGCAGAAGAAGAGGGAATCGCTGGCGGAATAGCCGTGCCCGAAGCGGCAGGCCTGGCCAACGAAACAACGGGTGAGGCTGGCGGCCTCGGTGACGGAGCTGTTGCCGGATATGATGAAATCCTCGCAGATGACGCTCTGGCCTATCTTGACGGGGGCATCCGCCGAACTGTTCACCGAACCGTTCACCAGCAGGGAAGCACCGTCGATTTCGGCGGCTTCACCTATGCGCACGTTTCGGATTTCGGCTGTGCCGCAGATGGATGCGTTCCTGCCGACGCTGCCGCGGGACGAACGGACGGAACGGACATAGCTGTCCACGATGGCGTTCATCTTCTCCACGAAGACGGGACGGTGGCGGTACATAGCTATCATATAGGCCTCGTGGGAGGAGAGGGTATCGTGGATGGTGACCTCGCGGCCGCCGGTCTCGTTGAGCACGGACACCTTCACTCCGTTGCCGAAGCTGCTCTCGCCCTCGGTGAACATCTTGCCCACGTTGTCGATGAGCACGCCATCCGCTATGTCGTAGTTGGCTATGTATTCGCGTACCGAACGGATGCAGCAGTCATCTCCCACGCTTACGTTGTGCAGGGTGGCGTCCCAGATGCCGCTGTGGCGCCGTATGCCTCCCGCAAGGGTGAAGCTCTTGTTGAAACTGCCCAGGCGTACCTCTCCGCTGAAGCAGACGCGGAAAATGTTTTCAGCGCTGAATGCGGGGCTTACCTTTATGTTGTTCCAGTCTTCCGCCGTGCAGCCGTTCTGGCTGAGGACGGATATTTCTTCTTGGGTAAGATTTCTGTATTGCATCTTTAATTATTCTACGGTGACACTTTTCGCCAGGTTCCTGGGCTGGTCGACGTTGAGGCCCTTGGCGACTGCGATATGATATGCCAGCAGCTGGAGAGGTACTACGGATACCAGGGGAGAGAGGAAGTTGGCGGTATGGGGCACTTCGATGATATGCTCGGCTATGCCTTTTACGACCGTATCCCCCTCGCTCACGATGGCAAGCACGCGGCCCTTGCGGGCGGCCACCTCCTGCATGTTGCTGAGAATCTTCTCGTACAAATTATGATGGGTTGCGATGAACACCACGGGCATATCCTCGTCCACGAGGGCGATGGGGCCGTGCTTCATCTCGGCGGCGGGATAACCCTCCGCGTGTATGTAGCTGATTTCCTTGAGCTTGAGGGCGCCTTCGAGGGCTACGGGGTAGTTCATCCCGCGGCCCAGGTAGAGGAAGTTCTTCTTCTGGGCGTATTCCTGGGCGAGGGCCTTGATCTCGTCGTTCTTGGCGAGTATGCGCTCTATTTTCTCCGGGATGGCCTCGAGTTCGGTGATGGCGTCATTGTAGTCGGCCTCGCTGATGCTGCCTTTCTCGCGGGCGATGGCCAGGGCCAGCATCGTGAGCACGGTAGTCTGGCCGGTGAAGGCCTTAGTGCTGGCCACGCCGATTTCCGGACCTACGTGGATGTAGGTGCCGGTGTCGGTCGCGCGGGCGATGCTGCTTCCTACGGCGTTCACTATTCCGAACACCATCGCACCTCTTTCGGAAGCCATCTGGACTGCGGAAAGGGTATCTGCGGTCTCACCGCTTTGGGATATGGCGAAGACTACGTCGCCGGGGCCGACCACGGGATCGCTGTAGCGGAATTCGCTGGCGTAGGCCACTTCCACAGGGATGCGGCAGAACTGCTCTATGAGCTGCTTGCCTATCAGGGCGGCGTGCCAGGAGGTGCCGCAGCTGACCATCAGGTAGCGCCTGGCACCTATGAGTTCTTCGCGATGCTCGGTAACGGCGCTGAGTATGATGCGGTGGTGAGCGGGGAGAAGCCTGCCCCTCATACAGTCACGCAGCACCGCAGGCTGGTCGAATATCTCCTTGAGCATGAAGTGGGGGAATCCTCCCTTGTCGAGCATCGACACGTCCAAGTCTATCTCCTTGATGCGGAAATCCACCTTGTCGGCGTTCAGGGTGGTGATGTAAGGGGCTTCGCCGCGCTTGCAGACCACTACTTCCTCGTCGTTGAGATATATGACCTTGTTGGTGTATCCGGCGATGGGGGAGGCATCGCTCGCTATGAAGAATTCGGATTCGGCTTCGCCCAGGCCCACTGCCAGAGGGCTGCTCTTGCGGGCGGCCACTATGGTGTCGGGCTCTTTGCGGTCGATAACCGCAATGGCGTAGGCGCCTATGACCTTTTGCAGGGCAGAGCGCACTGCGCTGGCCAGGTCGGCTCCGTGCTTTTTCTGGGTGTATTCTATGAGCTGGAGGAGAACCTCGGTGTCGGTTTCGCTGCGGAAGCTGAAGCCTTTGGCCTTGAGCTGGTCGCGCAGCGAATTGGCATTCTCGATGATGCCGTTGTGAACCATGGTAAGGTCTCCGCTCTGGGAAATGTGAGGGTGGGCGTTCACCTCGTTGGGCGCTCCGTGGGTGGCCCATCTGGTATGGGCTATTCCTATGGTCCCGGAGCAATCGTGCCCTTTGGCCGCCTGTTCCAGGTTGGAGACTTTACCAACTGCTTTGTAGATGTTCAGTTTCCCCTCGTCGTTAAGGACCGCCACACCTGCGGAATCATATCCGCGATATTCCAGACGGTGCAGGCCCCGTATAAGTATCGGATATGCCTCGCGGCATCCGAGATAAGCTACTATTCCACACATATTTATTCGTTCTCAAAAAACGCACAAATATAAGGAAAAAACGCAGAGTTGCGCAATATGTGGAAAGTAAATTTTGGGGCTAGCTGAGCGGCGAGTCGTTGAGGATGGTATCCTGCAGGTCTTCAGGAAGGACTTTCACCAGCGAGCGAAGGTAATTCTTGGGGAATTCTTCGAGCTTGAGGAGGATGAGTCCGTCCAAAGAACAGTAGAACAGAGGATCCACGTTGAAGCAGATCAGGCGGGCGTTGTAGTTGAAGTATTTCTTCACCAGTACGGGCAGCCTGTGCTTGCCGTCGGAGATTGCGAGTATCAGCCTGTCGAGGTCGTCCACGGTCTCGATGCCGCAGAGCAGCTGGTCGGGATTGACCGCCAGGAAATCGGGCTTGAAGGCGTGGGTGGGCGTTGCTATCGCACTGACTTCGGGGCTGGAGTGCTTCTTCTTCAGGAAGTGTACCGTGAGGCTCTTGTAGAGGTCGGGAAGATCGTCGCTGATGCTGACGGGACCTAGGAAATACCTGGACTCGGGGAACTTGGCCGTGGAGGCGGACAGGCCGGTGAGCAGCAGCTTGAGCGCGAGCACCTCCCTCTGATACTTCTGGCGTATGAAGGTGCGGCCCAGCTCTATGCACTGGGAGAGAAGCTCTTCGTTGCCGGGGGCGAAATTAAACATCGTGGAGGTGTAGAATCCGCTTATTCCCTGATGGTTCTTCACGAGTTCGGACCCTACTCCTAGCCTGTAGGCTCCCACTATTTCACCGTTGGGTATGTTCCAGAGTATCAGATGATGGTAATAGGGGTCGAATTCGTCGGTATCCAGGGCCTTGCCGGTACCTTCACCTACGGCGCGGAAGGTCTCCTCGCGCAGGCGGGCCAGTTCGGTCATCACGTGGGGGATGCCATCGACGGTGGAAAGATAGCAGCGGTAATCTCCGACTTCAAAAATGGCCCTGTCTTCGATCGCGGCCATCTCCTTGCGTATGATTTCGTCCGGAACCTGCTCGGCGATGGGCACTGCCTTGATTTCCGGGACTGCCTTCTTGACCTTCTCGGGCAGGCATTCGGCTTCGAGGGCGTAGGTGCGGTTGCGCAGATACTGCCCGAGTTCGGGAACGTCGTACCTGCTTATCTCTTCGGGGGAGATGGGTTGGCCTATGCGCACCTTGACGTTGGTTCCCTTCTTGTTCAGGAGCTCGTGGATGAGCCTGATGGTGCGGAGGCGGGGATGTATCTTTCCGAGGAAATGGAAGAACTTGGAGTTCGTGCCTTCGAAATAGATGGGAATGACGGGGAATCCGGAGTTCTTGATGAGCTTGATTATGTTCTGGGCCCAGGGCTTGTCTTCTATGACCTTGGCGTTACCCACGGCCGTGCGCTTGTCTTTCTTCTGATAGGTTGCGACTTCGCCTGCGGGGAAGAAGCCGAGGGCGCCTCCGTCGTGAATGTGCTGGAGAGCCATACGTATCCCCTGGATGCTCTTGGCGCTGCCGCCTTTGCTGAGGTTGTCGACGGGCATGAAGCTGCTTCTCAGGCTGGGGATCAGTGCGAGAAGGAAGGTGGTGAGGATGCGGTAATCGGGCCTGATGCTACCTATTACCGAGCTGAGTATCAGCCCGTCTATGCTTCCGAAATGGTGGTTGGAAACGGTGATGAATCCGCCTTCGAGGGGGATCCTCTTGAGTTGCTCTTCTGGGATCTCGTATGTGACTCCGACTTCCTGGAGAATCTTCTCGGAGAAGGCGGGGCCGTCGTAGGCCATATACTTTTCGTGGAGCTTGTTTATCTTGTCTATTTCCAGGAAATGGAGTATGCGTCGGGCGATAAAACGCCCAAAGGCTCCTTTGAGTCCAAGGGAGTTTTGCAGGTCGGTTTCAGATACTACGTACTTCTGTTTTTCCATAAGGTATGGTAAACTACTGAACCACAAATTTAGCAAAAAATTCCCAATACCGCATATCGGAAGGAAAAAAGCCGGCAGGATTTAATCCTGCCGGCTTTTTGGTGGGACCTAGCAGATTCGAACTGCTGACCTCTTGCGTGTGAAGCAAGCGCTCTGAACCGACTGAGCTAAGGTCCCTTGTCGTTTGGGGATGCAAATATACGATAAATTTTGATTCTTCCGCAACTCCTGCCTAAAAAAAAGCACCCAAGAGCCCAGGGACTAAAGCAAACCACATTCCTTGGCCCTGGAAATCAGTTCGGGAGTATTGGAAACATCGAATTTCGCAATGATTTTCTTGCGGTACCACCTTATGGTTTCGTGACTTAGATTCACAGCCTCGGCTATCTCCAACGCAGTATAACCCTTGGAAAGCAGGTCGAGTATCTCCCTCTCGCGGTCGTTGAGCACGGGAATGTCCTCCGGAGCTACGGAGGGTGCCCCGGATGCTGCGGGAACACGGTCGCGGAGATGCTTGCGAATGCGTATTATCAGCACGGTTGCGGCGGCTATGAGCAGTATGGCCAGTATTATGAATGCCGCGAACTGCTTCTTCTGCCGCGACAGCACGTCCTCGATGAATTCCAGGTTCTCGGTGCGGAATACCGGGCTCAGATCCGGGTGGCCCGCATAATAATCCTGTGCGTTCCGCAGGTATGGAAGTGCTTTACCGTTCTGCCGCCTTTCAGCATAGTAGCGCCCCAGGCCCTTCCATGCCATTACTATGTACAGCGAGTCCTTCGACTGCCCGGCATAGTCCAGAGCCTTTTCGTAGGCTTCTTTGGCTTTCTTGTATTCTTTCAGGTCCAGCCAGGTCTCGCCGATGTTATAGTGAAGGATGGTGTTGCTTTCGTTCCAGCCGTATTTATCGAAGATCTCACCTGCCTTGGAATACCAGGCCATGGCTTGCGGGATGGAATCCATCTCATTGTAAAGATTCCCTATGGCTCCGTAAGTTGCCGAGAGGGCGTCATCGATAGCCTTTTCGGTATCGTCCATACGCTTGATGCAGTCCAGGGCCTTGAGATAGCAGACCTTTGCGCTGTCGTGCTGACCGGCACCGTAGAAGTTCTGGCCCAGATAACGGTAGGCATCGTAACTGGCTTCTTCCCATCCCTTGGGCACGCTGATGGAAAGGGCCTTCCTGGAGTAGAAGTTGCTTTTTTCGCCGTTCAGTACGGAATACCCTCTCATCAGATCGCGGTAGGCCCTGTTCAGTTTGGCCAATTCGTCGTCGGATGCTTTGTCGATCCTGTCCGGAGTCCAGGGGGCGACGGCACGCTCGAGGGAGTCTAGTCTCTCCACCCTCTGGTCGTTGTAGGCCTGAGAGCGCGGCGCGACCGCTGCAAGCAGCAGGACAAGCGTCAGGATACGGATTCGTTTTTCCATATTGCAAAAATATAAAAAATAGGGAAGATAAACTCCCGCTATGCATATTTCCACCCTTTTGAGTGGTGTTTAAGTGCTTGTGGCACACTACCTTTGCGGGTAACATAATTAACTACAAACTATGCCGACCTATCCTAAAATTCAGCTTACCAAACAGGAAATACGTATCCTGACTTTCGTCGCCGAAGGGCTTACCACACCTCTCATAGCGGCGCGTATGTGCCTAAGTCCCGAAACCATCAAATGGTACAGGAGGCGCATAATGCAGAAATTTTCCGCCAGTACATCCGCCGAAGTGGTGCGCAAGGCAATCGAAGAGAACATTATCTAAAACAATGATATCATGAAGAGATTATCGATCTTTGCATTGGCCCTGCTGTTTGCCTGCCATAGCGCAAACGGACAGGGGCTTCTCCGCAATCTTGGCGAAAGGGCCAAGAGCGTAGTCGAAAACAAAGTTGCCGAAAAGGTAGAAAACGTCGTAAGCAAGACGGTCGACAAGGCCGCCAACAAGGCTGAAGAAAAACTGAAAGGTAAAAAGAAGGCCGATGCCCCTCAGCAGCCGGAGGTCCAGCAAAGCGTACAGCCGACCGAACAGAAGGCCGAAGAACCTGCAATGGAAACTAAACCGGCAAAGAAGGTCGCTTCGTCGTTCGCCAAGAGCGATTTCGTGCCCGGCGACGAGGTCTTTTTCGAAGACAATTTCGAGAATGAGAAACTCGGGGAATTCCCTTCCAGGTGGGAATTGCTGGACGGCTATGCCGAGGCGGCATCATTCGCCGGACGCAAGGTAATAGCTTTCACCGACGACGGACTCGGTTCGGTGGGGCCTCTGATGAAAGACAGGCAGGCCTGGTTGCCGGACGTGTTCACCGTCGAATACGATATTTATGTATGCGAAATAAATCCTGATGCAGGCGAAAGCATGCTTTTCTCCATCCGTTTCGAGGCAGGAGGACACGACAGCGGAGTGGACTTCTACTTCAGGGAAGATGGCTCCAGCTGGATGCAATGGGCGATATGCACCCCGGAAGGCAGGACAAGCGGCGGACAGAAAGATCTCTCGGCAGGGGAGAACAATCCTCTGATTCCGGGAGAATGGAACCATTTCGCTTTGTCCTTCAACAAGCGCGCATTCAAGGGTTATCTGAACGGAATACGGATCATAAACGCTCCTTCCATGGCAGCCCCTGTCCGATTATACTTCAACAGTTCGGGGAAATATCCTTATAACGGCATAAGCAACGTGCGTTTGGCCAAGGGTGCAGTGCCTCTATACGACCGCTTGATGTCGGATGGAAAGATAATAACCTATGCTATCACTTTCGAAACCGGCAAGGCCGACTTGAAGCCAGAGTCCATGGTGGAGATAAACCGAATAGCCAAACTAATGAAAGAGAATCCCAACCTCTCCTTCGAGGTTCAGGGGCATTGCGATGCCACCGGTTCCGATAAGGTGAACGACCCCCTGTCCCAGAGGCGCGCAGAAGCAATTGTTTCCGCCCTGGTGGACCTGGATATCGCCGAAGCCCGTCTCAAGCCGGTAGGCAAGGGTTCGCATTCTCCCATTGCCAGCAACAGCACCGAAGAAGGGCGTGCGAAGAACCGTCGTGTAGAATTCGTAAAACAATAAATAGATGAAAAAGATATTTACCATTATGGCAGCCTCGATGCTGTTTTCAGTTACGGCCTTCTCGCAGGTGCCTGCGGAAAAGATAATCTCGATGACTCCGGGACTTCCAAGCGTCACTCAACTGCTTGACTGCTACAAGGCCGCGGAAGATCCTTCCCACAACACCGCCCTCGAGAAGGATTATGTTTCCGATTTCCTGGAAGCGTGGGATGATGCCAGAAGCAAGATCAGCGATATGCGGGAGGCGTCCAAAGGCACCGGCATTCCGTCCGACATCATGAACGCGCAGACCCAGGGGGTCAGCGTGAAGCAGGCTGCCGGCATGACCGAGGCGGACGCCCGCAAGCTGGCGCAGTCCACAATGATGGGGCGCCTGGGCAGCATGGGCCTGGACGCAGGCGACCTGGCCAAGATGCAGTCCGGCAACCTCAGTGAGGCCGAGCAGCAGGAAATGGCCAACAAGGTGATGAAGTCGATGGGCGGCATTAGTATTGAGAATATCCAGCAGATGCAGGGTATGACGGACGAACAGCGGGCAGCGTACATGCAGTCTGTAGATCCTACGGGAGAAGCGGCAAGGAGGCTTGCTGCCAGCGAGGCAAAAAGCGCCAAGGAAAAGGAGCGTGGGGCTGCCTTGATGAATCTGGCAAATTATGACAGGAACATAATGGACGGCCTCAAAGCCGGGGAAAAAATGAAGGATGATGCCAGGGCCAAGGGACTGGATATCTATGAGAGGAAGTACAGGGCCCGGGTGAGGGAACTCGAGAATGGAATGAAACAAGCTATCCAGGATGGGGCGTTCGAAGAACTGCCGGCCCCCGGAACCGAGGCCCGCTGCGCCGCTGCGGCCGAACGCTTCTGCCAGCTAAATTACCAGAAATTCGAGGTGCTCTGCAAATTCTATGAAGAATACATCCCTGTCTGGAGGAATGCAATCACAGGGGCGATGGAACACTTCAAGACCAAGGTGATGGACCAATCCCGGAACAGGGAAGCCTTCCGCAGTAAGATGTTCGCCCAGACCCGCAGTACCGAATATGCTGCCCCGGCATTCACCCCTGACGCGATAGCGATGGAATATTTCGAGATATCCAGGGATGTAGTAGATTATCAATTGGAACTGCCAAGCGATATGGAATAAATTCCTTAAATTTGGGCCCGATGATCGACAGTTCAATCAAAGGGCCCTTTTTCATACGTCGCATGGATTCCGGCGGAGCCGTCAAGGCCGGCGACGGTGCACGGGAGTCTCTTCCGATGGTGGGTTTCATCTATCTCACATCGGGAGAAATACTCGTGGAGGTGGATGGACGCACCTTCCTATGCGGCCCCGGACATCTGATGCTCATCCCCGAAAACCGTCCTTTTGCCATTCTGCACTATTCCGACGCAGAGGGCTATAAGGGCGGATTCCGTTATCTGCAGTTCCTGGGAGAACCCTTGCAGCAGGCCTTCTGGTTCGATGAGGCGGTGTTCGTAGGGGAGCTCTTCAATATGCTGGCAGTATCCTTCTCCCGCAACGACCTCGGCTTTGTCGAGAAGGGGGTGGAACTGCTGTTGACGCGGGTGAAAACCAGCGCCGAGACCCATCTGCCAGATGTCGTGTCATCGTTCCTGGACGGGCTCTTTGCCAAGGATAAGACCATAATGTCTGCTAGCGACTATGCCGCTGAGGGGAGCGTGTCGCTCAATTATCTTAACAGGATGGTCAAGAAATCCACCGGCCGGCCGGTGAGTGCCTGGATAGATATTGCCCGCCTGAACCGGGCCAAAAGGCTGCTTGCGGAGAGTTCTGCGCCGGTCATCGACATAGCCTCGGCAGTAGGAATCCTTGACCAGGCCTATTTTGCACGCTTTTTCCGGAAACATACCGGGATGACCCCCTCTGCTTATAGGAAAACGATGCACGAATAATCCTAATTTTGGCATCAAGCGTTATGAATTAATTGCCCATTATTGCGGATCTTTGCAGCCGCAAAATGAGCACATTTCTTTTTACCATACTTATTGCCTTGGCGCAGGTGCCCGACACGCTGATCGCCCCTTCTACCGTGACGGCCCTGAAGGATCCCATAACCCTTGGGAAGGTAGCTTCGCCGGTGTCGCAACTACGTTCGGAAGCCCTTGAATCTTCTGGCATCTATCGTCCTAATATGCTGTCTTCCAGGGTCCCCGGCCTCCATATCCCGGATTACGGAGCATCCCTGACTTCTACCATCTACCTGCGTGGCCTGGGCTCCCGTATGGAGAATCCGGTCCTGGGCCTCTATGTCGATGGATTCCCGGTCCTGGACAAGAATGCCTACGATTTTGATTGGGAGGGCATACGGAACGCCACCTTGCTCCGCGGGCCGCAGGGAACCCTCTACGGGAGGAATTCGATGGGAGGCGTGCTTTCGCTCCGCACCCTTTCCCCGTCCGACGCCGTCCGCCCGTCCGTCCGCCTGGAATACGGAACCGCAAATACACTGCGGCTGGGTTTCCTGGCTACGTCCGGCGAAAATGCATTCTCAGCCACCTTCCGACACGGCGACGGCTTCTTCCCCAATACTTTCAAAGATGAACTCTGCGACCCCTACGACGGACTCTCGCTGCGCTGGAAATGGGAAAAACCTTCCGGAGAGGGGGACTATCTCAGCAATGTGCTCTATGCGGGACTCTCCCGGGAAGGAGGCTTTGCCTACGGCTTGTACGAAGATGGTGTCCAGCACGACGTGGCCTATAATGACGAAGGCAGCTATGCGCGCCTTTCCGTTCTGGAGGGATTCCGGCTGCGACACCGTTCGGAGAAGATAAGTACCGAGCTTTCCGCCTCGCTGCAGTGGCTGAGCGACGATATGCATATGGACCAGGACTATACTCCCAAGCCAATTTTTACCTTGAGGCAGAAGCAGGACAGCGGAGCGGGCACCCTGGAACTCAGCTTCCGCAGGAATGACCTCAAGGCCGCCTGGCAGCCTGTGACCGGAGTTTTCGCTTTCTTCAAACTGAATCATTCTCTGGCGCCGGTGGAGTTCAGGAGGCAGGGAATAGAAAGCCTGATACTGGATAACGCCAACCGCAACATCCCCGAAGAAATAGGCTATCTGACCATAGCGGACCAGGAGATTCCCGTGCTGTCCGATTTCCTGATAGGGAACTGGAATGCCGCGGTATTCCACGAGTCCACCCTGCGTAAGGGGCGGTGGCTTTTCACCGCAGGGATACGCCTGGACTATGAAGGCGGGCATATGGACTATGACTGCAAGACGACTCTCCACTACCGCTTTATGCCCTATATGAAGGCAGAGAAGGAATACAAGCTGCCCTACCGCGGAAGCCTGGACCATTCCCGCGTGGTAGCCCTCCCCAAGTTTTCGGTACTCTACGAAGCCGCCGAATGGCTGTTTGTCTATCTGAATGCAGCCAGGGGCTACAGGGCCGGCGGATTCAATACTCAGATATTCTCGGACATACTCCAGAACCTCACGATGAACGGTCTTATGAAGGACCTGGGAGTCTATCTGGTCAAGCCATTCAAGGGGATTGACGCCTCTGCGACCGAATATGATCCCGAATCCGCCTGGAACTATGAGGCCGGAGCCCGCATCAGGAAGGGCCGTTTCGGGCTGGAATCCTCCGTCTATTATATCGACGTGCGGAATCAGCAGCTCACCACCTTCCCTCCCGGGCAATCTATAGGAAGGATGATGACCAATGCCGGCAGGAGCCGTAGCATAGGGGCGGAAAGCGCCCTTCAATGGAGGGGAAAGGATATGCACGGAGAGGTCTGCTGGGCCTGGTGCGATGCCCGCTTCGTGAGCTACGATGACGGCAATGCCGATTATTCAGGCAACCATATTCCCTATGCTCCTGCGCATACCCTTTATGTGGGCGGCGGTTATACCTTCCATCTGGGAGAATATTCGCTGGTGGCGGATGCTTCGCTCCGGGGGGCCGGTCCGTTCTGGTGGAATGAGTCGAATACCAGGAAGGAACCCCTGCAGCTTTATCTGGATGGCCGCCTGGCCCTGGCCCGCGGGAGATGGGAACTATACCTGCGCGGTACGAACCTTACGGATAACGGCGGGAGATGCTTCTACTTCAAATCCGTCGGCAACGAATTCTTCGCGAGCGTAAAACCTCGCATACTTATAACAGGATTATCCATAAAATTTTAAAGAATGAAAACCAAGTATCTATTTATCGCACTTGCATTCGCCGCACTGGTCGGCTGCAACAAAAACGAAACCGAAGAAAAACCTGTGGAAGCCAAAGCCGGCAATTACGTGGGGACATTCACTGCGGAGGCCAGTACGGGCACTTTAATCGAGGATGGCATAAGGGTCAATTTTACTCCCGACGAAGGTGGAAACACCTGCACCTTGATTCTCTATCAGGCCCGTTTTTCGCCCCGGATGCTTGTCCAGGTGGATGTTACCATACCTTCCGTGAATATGGTCTGCGGAACGGACAAGATCACCCTCTCCTGCGACAACGTAGTGCCTCTGGCTCTGGGCGGTGAATTCACCAATTATACGGTGAAAGATTTCCAGGGAGAGATCAAGGGCGGAAATTTCAGCTTCTCGACCAAATTCGGCAGCACTCCCACCACTTACAGCGGTACTTTGGAACAGCTCTCCGAATAAAAAGTGCAAAAAGTTGATTATTTTGGCCCGAAAATAAAAAAGATTTCTATTTTTGTGGGAAACAGGGAATTGTTATTTCGCCTGGGGAAACAAATAAACAACTTTTTGCTAAAATGAGACTTCTGCTAAGAATGGCTTTAATAGCCATTTCTTTGTCGTTTGTCGGCTGCGCCACATCTAAGGATATCCTCTATTTCCAGGATATAGATGAGGTGCAGCCTGTTTTGCTTGCCGCCAAATATGAGGCGGTAATAAAAAAGGACGACGAGCTTAAAATCATTATCAGCGGCCCTGACAAGGCAGTGACCGACCCATATAACATGACGCTTGCGGATGTCTCCGTCGGTTTCACCACCAACAACGCCCCTGAAACTCCTATGATGTCCTATCTCGTGGATGCAGACGGTAACATCAATTTTCCCATACTCGGCCGCATCCACGTAGAAGGACTGACCCGTATCCAGCTCATAGATTACCTCACGCGCGAAATAGGCAAGGACGTCAAGGACCCCATAGTATATGTCTCCTTCAAGAATTACAAGATAACCGTCCTGGGTGAGGTGCGTTCTCCCGGCACCTATACCTACAATTCCGAGAAGATCACGGTGCTGCAGGCCATAGGTTATGCCGGCGACCTTACCGTGACCGCGATGAGGGATGGAATCATCCTTCTCCGGGAGGAAGACGGCGTCCTCCGGCACATAAAGATAGACCTGCGCGACAGCTCCATACTGGATTCTCCTTATTACTACCTGCAGCAGAACGACGTGCTGTACGTGCCGCCAAGTTCCACCCGGCTGGTGGCGGCCAATTCTGCGACGGGCCTCTGGAGTACGATACTCTCTTCCGTATCTACGGTCATCGCAGTGATTGGTTTAATAGTCAAGTAGTTCGTCATGGAGTCCAAGGAAACACGTTACCAAAGCACCCCCACCTTGCAGGAAGACGGGAGCATAGCCATACGGGAACTGATAGATTATTTCTGGCGTATGCGAGGCTGGATATTCTTTACCGTGGTCGTGTCCCTTTTCCTTGCTTTCGTCTATCTCAAGATACAGCCGCCTGTCTATTCCCGCACCACGTGGATAAAGCTCAACGGCAACGAGACCAGCATAAATGCTGAGCTGTCCCTGCTGCCCGGGCTTTCCGACCTTTCCGGCAACAAGAGGCTGGACAACGAAGTGTTCATACTCCAGAGCCCTTCGCTGATGAATCAGGTGGTGGAAGCCCTCGGACTCAACACCCGCTACTACAAGATATGCTACGGCATCAAACGTCACGAATACTACAAGGACAGCCCGTTCTCGATGACTTGCAGCTGGGATGCCGCGCCTAGGGATTCTTCCGGCCTTTCCAGCGTGCAGATAGAATTCAGGCACAATGAAGCCGGGGGCTTCAAGCTGATCAGGCTGCTGGTGGACGGGGTCCGTGTCCCCGTGGCCGATACCCCCTATTCTTACGGAACTCCCATAGCCCTGGAGGGCGCCAGCATAGTGATCGGAAACGACAGGCCCGGGGAAATGACTCCCGGGGCCAGGTATGTGGCAAGCTGGAGCACTCCCTATGCTACTGCCAGGAACTTCGTCGGCAAACTGAACGTCTCCGTGCAGGGCAAGGGCTCCAACCGCACCGACGTAGTGCTGGTGTCCATCACCGATTCTTCCCCAGTGCGCGCGGCGGACATACTCGACAATCTTGTGGCCATCTCCAACCAGCAGGCCCGCAAATATAAGGCTCAGACCTCCCTGAACATAATAGAATTCATAGACAGCCGTCTCCGGGAGATATCCGACCAGCTGAACGATGCCGAGGCGGGATACAAGGATTACCAGTCTTCCAGGGCCCTGGTGAACAGCGACTCCCAGACCACCCTCGCCATCACCAGCGATATGTCTTACCGTGACCAGCTGACCGGAATCCGCCTCCAGCTGCAGATTCTGCGGATGATTACATCCTTCATGGATGAGACTCCGGAGGGGGAATACAGGGTAGTGCCATCCAATATAGGTGTCGTGGACAGCGGCCTGAACTCTATGATAGGCAACTACAACGATAAGATAATCGAGCGCAACCGAATGGTGGCGAACTCTTCCGAGGCCAACCCGAAGGTCGTCACCGTGAATACCGAACTCGAAGTAGGCCGCAAGAGCATAGAACTGTCGCTGGCGAATCTCATCAAGGTTTATTCCCTGCGGGAGAGGGAGCTGGAGAGGATACTGAAGGACAGCCGCAGCCAGATAGAGGCCATTCCCCAGCAGCAGCTGGAGATGCAGCAGCTCTCGCGCAAGCTGGAAGTCATAGAGCCTCTGTACCTGCTGCTCCGCCAGAAGAGGGAAGAGTACCAGATAACAATGTTCGGCGAAGAAGATACCTTCCGCGTGATAGAAAAAGCCTTCGGCCCCAATGCTCCGGTAGGCCCCAACGGTATGATGGTGTATCTGCTGGCATTGATGTTCGGGGTATTCATAGGGCCCTGCGTCGAAAGGCTGAGGGCATTCATCAGGAGCAAGGTGGAGACCAAGCTGGATGTGGAGACTGCAGTGGACGCCCCCATACTGGCGGTACTGCCGGCAAGCAGGAAGAAAGATTACAGGCTCATTCCCAGGAGCGGGCACGATTCCCTCTGCGAGTCTTTCCAGATGCTCAGGTCCACCGTCCAATCTTTCCCCGATGCCAAGGTCTTCCAGGTCACATCCTCCGTGCTGGGCGAGGGAAAATCCTTCGTGGCGGCCAACCTGGCGCTGTCCCTTGCCTACGTTGGGAAAAAGGTAGTGCTGGTGGGAATGGACCTGCGCAAGCCGGCCCTTTCGCGCATATTCAAGTTCGAGGCGGACAAGGATAAATCCCTCTTCGCCTACCTGGACGGAAAGACCTCCTGCATCGATGACATAATCTTCCCCTGCGCCCTCAGCGACAATCTGGACCTGATTCCGGCCGGAGCCGTGGCCCCCAATCCTAATGAACTGCTCTCCGGCGAGAGGCACGTGGACCTGATTTCGGAACTTAAGAAGCGCTACTCTTACGTGATATTGGACAGCACCCCGTATTTCCCTGTGGCGGATGCTTCCATAATAAACAAGAGCGTGGATGCGACGCTGTTCGTAGTGCGCTGCGACTATACCACGCTCAAATTGCTAAGGGAGATAGATGCCGCCGCACATAGCAGGGTGAATCCCATCAAGAACCTGAACATAATCATCAACTGCTTCGACAAGAATGCCAGGAAGTACCGCTATGGATATGGTGAAGGTTATGGGACGGGCACCCTCGGGTACGGCTATGGTTATGGATATGGATATGAAAAATAAGATATTATTTGCAGTCGCCTTCTTAGTCTTCGCCGCCTTTTCGGTATCGGCCCAGCCCCGGAAGATGACAGTCTATCTGGTGCAGCACGTCCATACGGATATAGGCTACACAAAACCGCAGACCGAAATACTCAGCGAGCATCTCCGCTATATAGACTATGCCCTGGATTATTGCGATGCCACGGCTTCGTATCCGGATGATGCCCGTTTCCGCTGGACCTGCGAGGCTTCGTGGGCGGTGGACGAATGGCTCAGGGTGCGTCCCAAGGAGCAGGTAGAACGCTTCCTGGAATATGTAAGGCAGGGCCGTATAGAGGTTACCGCAATGTTCTTCAATATGTCCGAACTTTCGGGGGAGGGCAATTACAGAAGGTACCTGGAGCCGCTGAAGAGGTTCAAGGAGCTTGGCATACCTGTCAAGACTGCAATGCAGAACGATGTCAATGGCGTGGCCTGGTGCCTGGCGGACCTGCTTCCCGGCCTGGGGGTGAAGTATTTTTCCATCGGTTCCAATGCCACCCGTGCGGTGGTTCCTTTCGGTCTGCCTACGGTTTTTCGCTGGGAGGCGCCTTCGGGATCTTCTCTCATATCCTACCGCAGCGACCATTACCACACTGGAAACCATTGGGGAATCCACGAAGGAGATATGGAAAAGTTCGAGGGAAAGCTCAACGCCTATCTCGAAGATCTTGAAAAGAAGGGGTATTCCTACCCTTGGGTGGCGGTGCAGTATTCCGGTTTCCTGACCGACAATTCTCCGCCCAACTTTGCCGAATGCGACCTTATAAAAGAGTGGAACGCCACTCACGAATGGCCGAAACTCCGCAGCGCCACCATCAGCGAGTTCCTTAGTCTGGTGGACGAGGAATACGGGGATTCGCTTCCGGTTTACAGGGCGGCATTTCCTGATTACTGGACGGACGGATTCGGCTCCGCAGCCCGTGAGACTGCCGCTTCGCGCAAGACTCAGGCGGATGCCTCGGTGGTGGAGGGGCTGCTGTCGATGGCTCTCCTGGGAGGAGAAGCCGGGGCGGCCGGCTATGCTTCAGAATTAAGCGAGATACGGAAGGACCTCCTGTTCTACGACGAGCACACTTTCGGCGCATCCGAAAGCATACGCGACCCTCATTGCGATAATTCCGAAGTACAGTGGGCGGAAAAGAGCGCCTATGTGTGGGAGGCTTTGAAGAATACGCAGATGATGTACGAGACTGCTTCCGGTCTGCTTCAGGGAAGGCTCTACAGGAGTTCTTGCCCGACCGTGACCTTCTTCAACACCCTGGGAGTGCCCCGCTCGACCCTGGCCACCATCTTCATCGACAAGACGCTGGCTCCCGTCGGGACACCCTTCGAGCTGGTGGACGAAAAGGGGCACGCGCTTGCCGTGCAGCAGGAATCCGTGCGCAGGGAAGGACGTTATTTCACCGTATGGGCGGAGGATATACCGGCCCTTGGCTACAAGACTTATGAAATACGCCTGGGAAGTGGCAGCGTGCACGTTGCAGAGCCCGCATCCTGGGACGGAAAGACCATTGAGAGCGAAGCTTACCGTCTGGAATTCGATTTCGCCAAGGGCGGAATCAGTTCCCTCTACGATAAGGAACTCGGGCGTGAACTCATAGACAGGGAAGCCCCCTGGAAGCTTGGCGAGTTCATCTACGAGGATCTGAAAGGGGATAGAAGGCAGATGGTCCATCTTAAGTTCGAGAATTACGAAAGGAAGGGTTTCGACAGCGTCAAGTTCTGCGGAATCACCCGGGGCGACCTCTATACCACGGTTTCATTCGAGGGCGTGCTGGAGGGCTGCGATCCTTCGTTCGGAGTGAAGGCGGATGTGAGAATCTATCACAGCGTGAAGCGTATCGACCTTTGTTACAGGCTTAAGCGCCTTCCCGAGACCGATCCGTCCGGTATTTATGTTGCCTTCCCCTTCGGCGTCGAGGGCGGCAAGCTCGCATTCGACGTTCCCGGAGGCGTGCTGGTGGCGGGGGAGAACCAAATCCCCGGAACTACCGCCGGCTGGAATACGGTGCAGAGTTTTGTGTCCGCACGGAATAGCGATATGCAGGTGCTTCTGAGCACCAACGAAGTGCCGCTGTTCATGATGGGAGAACTGATGGACGATCCTTTCCGTAAAGTCCATGTCCACGAAAAGACACATTTCTTCTCGTGGGTGATGAACAACTACTGGCACACCAACTTCCGTGCTTCGCAGGAGGGAGAATTCCGCTGGAGCTATACAATAACTTCCATGCCCGGATGTTCCGAACCGGATGCATGGCAGTTCGGACAGGGCAATCGTACGCCCGTATATGCAAGGGTGCAGCCCGGCCAGCCCGGCGCTACGGGCGGCAAGGCTCGGGAACGCTCCCTGCTGTCGATAGGCGGGGATGGCCTCCTGCTTGTGGGAACGGCCCCCGCAACCAATGGCGGCGTGCTGGTGAACGTACGCGAAACCGCCGGCCGGGAGACATCTCTGTCCCTGACCGACGGTAATGGAAAGCGCTTGTCTTTCACCCCCTCTGATGTCCTGGGCGAAGACAAGGGTGGAGCGACGGATTCGCTGAAAATACCTCCTTACGGCAATGTTTTCGTAAGGATCGATTAGATTTGCCTGCAAAGATTGACCATCTCGATAGCAGATGTCATGGCATCGAAGCCCTTGTTTCCGGCCTTGGTGCCTGCGCGTTCTATGGCCTGCTCTATGGTGTCGGTGGTAAGTACCCCGTAGATGACGGGAATGCCGCTCTCCAGCCCCACGTGGGCGATGCCTTTGACGGATTCGTTGGCGACCATATCGAAATGAGGGGTGCTGCCGCGGATTACGGCGCCCACGCACACGACTGCATCGTACTTCTTGGAGGCTGCCATCTTCCCGGCCACGAGTGGAATCTCGAAAGCGCCGGGTACCCAGGCTACCGTGAGGTCTTCGGCATTGCCGCCGTGGCGGATGAATGAATCTTCCGCTCCACCGAGCAGCTTGCCCGTGATGAATTCATTGAATCGGGATGCGACGACGGCTATCTTGAGATCGGTCGCAATAAGTTTTCCTTCGATTGTTTTCATGATCGTATCTTTTATCGTTTGTATTATCTGTCTGTTTCATCCAAATGGAGCAGATGCCCCATCTTGCTGCACTTGGTGCGCAGGTAACGGTCGTTAATGGGATTGCTCTTGATTTCTATGGCTTCGCGGCCCACAATCTCGATTCCGAACCCGTCCAGGCCGCTGATCTTCTCGGGATTGTTGGTCATCAGTATCAGTTGCTTTGCACCCAGGTCCGCCAGAATCGCGGCACCGGTGCCGTATTCGCGCAGGTCAGGAGCGAAGCCCAGGGCCACGTTGGCCTCTACCGTATCCATTCCCTGCTCCTGAAGCTGATATGCGCGCAACTTGTTGATAAGCCCTATCCCGCGCCCTTCCTGCCTGAGGTATAGAAGGATTCCGCGGCCGGCCTTCTCGATGCGCCGAAGGGCTACTTCCAGCTGCTCGCCGCAATCGCAGCGAAGCGAGCCGAAGGTGTCGCCGGTAAGGCATTCGGAATGCACCCTGCATAGTACCGGAGCATCGGTGCTGACATCTCCTTTTACCAGGGCGATATGGTGCTCGCCAGTTATCTTGCTCTGATAGCCGTAGGCCTTGAAATGCCCGAATTTCGTGGGCAGGTCGGCCACCGTTACGCATTCTATGGTCTTCTCGTGACGGCGGCGGTAGCGTATCAGGTCGGCTATGGAGATTACTTTCATGCCGTGCTTCCCTGCGAAATCTATCAGCTCGGGCGTGCGCATCATAGTGCCGTCTTCCCTCATTATCTCGCAGCACAGGCCGCATTCTTCCAGCCCCGCGAGGCGCATCAGGTCAACCGTCGCCTCGGTGTGGCCGGAGCGTATCAGCACTCCGCCTTTGCGGGCTTTCAGGGGGAACATATGGCCGGGACGGCGGAAGTCCGAGGGCGTCGCGTCCGGGCTGATGCACTTCAGCGCCGTGACCGAGCGCTCCACGGCAGATATGCCCGTGGTGGTTGAAATATGGTCTATGGATACCGTGAAGGCCGTATGATGATTGTCGGTGTTGTACGAAACCATCTGGTTCAGGTCCAGACGTGAGGTGTATTCCTCGCTCATCGGCATACAGATCAGCCCTTTGCCGTAGCTGGCCATAAAGTTTATATTGTCCGGCGTGGCGTAGCGTGCGGCGCAGATAAGGTCGCCTTCGTTCTCGCGGTCGGGGTCGTCGATGACGACTATGATGTGCCCTTGCTTAAGTTCTTCCAGGGCCTCTTCGATAGTGGATAATGTATTGTTTTCCATATTAGAATCCGTTTTCTTTCAGCCATTCCAGGGACAGGCTGCTTTCTTTTGCTGTCTTGGCTCCTGCATCGAGCAGGCGCTCTGTATAACGTGCCAGGATATCGACTTCGACGTTGATGATGCTGCCTTCCCGGAGGTCTCCCAGGGTGGTCGCCGCGCAGGTCTGCGGGATCAGTGATACCGCGAACGAACTCTCATCTGCCGATACCACGGTAAGGCTGACGCCGTCCAGCGTGACCGAGCCTTTTACGGCTATGTATTTGAGCAGGGAAGGATCGGTGGTGATGTTTATGCGCTTGGCGATTCCGTCCCGGACTATCGATGCAACCTGGCCGCATCCGTCCACGTGGCCGGAGACTATGTGCCCGCCCAGGCGCCCGTCAGCTTTCATCGCCCTTTCCAGATTGACTTTGGCCCCGCGGAAGAGCTTCCCCAAAGAGCTGCGCCTAAGGGTTTCGGGCATCACGTCCGCAGTGAAAATCCGTCCGGAAATGGATGTTACCGTAAGGCAGACGCCGTTCACTGCAATGCTGTCCCCGACTGCGGTGCCTTCCGTCACCTTATCTGCGGTGATGCTCAGGGCCGCTCCGGTGCTGCCGGCGGTGATGGCACGGACGGTGCCTGTTTCTTCTATTATTCCTGTAAACATAAGCTATTTGTTCTGCGGGTAGGCGTGGATAAGCAGGTCCGGACCGAACTGCTTCACCGACTCGGTCCTGAGTCCCAGGGCATCTGCCATTCTGGGGAATCCTTGGCCTCCTACGGCCGTTTTTGCATACGCCCCGCCCAGTATTTTGGGGGCAATGAAGAAGTAGTATTCATCAACCAGCCCCTGCTCGATGAAACTGGCGTTAAGCTCCCCGCCTCCTTCCAGCAGTATGGAATCGATGCGCATTGCGCCGAGCTTGTCCAGCATATCCGCCAGATCGACGTGGCCGTCGCGGGTTTTGCAGGGGAGTGTCTCTATTCCGCAGTCGCGGAGTATCCTAAGCCGGTCTTCCCCGGCGGCTTCGGTATGCGCCAGTATGGTGCGGATGCTGCCGGCGCTTCTTGCTATGCGGCTGTCCGGCGACAGGGATGCCCTGCTGTCCGGAAGTATGCGTACGGGGTTGTCGAAGCCTTCCAGGCGGCAGTCCAGCATAGGATCGTCGGCACGGACGGTTCCTGCTCCGACGCAGATTCCGCTATGGTATCCGCGCAGCCGGTGCACGAAAGTGCGCGCCTCCTCGGAGGTGACCCAGCGGGAATCCCCGTCGGCCGTGGCTATCTTTCCGTCCAGAGTCATAGCCACCTTCAGGCTTACCCAAGGTCGTTTTTCCGTGATGTACTTAAGGAATATACGGTTCTGTTCGCGGAGCTCATCTTCCAGCAGGCCCACTTCCACGGAGATGCCGTGGGACCGTAGGATTTCTATGCCTTTCCCGCATACAAGGGGATTCGGGTCGGTAAGCCCCACGACTACCCGGGAGATGCCTGCGGCTATTAGTGCGTCGGTGCAGGGGGGCTGCTTGCCGTGGTGGCAGCAGGGCTCGAGGGTGACGTAGGCCGTGGCTCCGGCCGTATCCTCCGTGCAGGCTGCCAAAGCATCCCGCTCCGCGTGCAGGCCGCCATAACGATGATGATATCCTTTGCTGATTATCCGTCCGTCCTTGACCAGGACGCATCCTACCATAGGATTCGGGGCCGTGTGACCACGTCCCAATTCCGCAAGGGCCATGGCCTCTTGCATATAGAGTTTGTCGTTTTCCATCATATCCCGTCTTCCATCCGGACTTTAACCGTTGGTACCGGAGTTTCACCGGTTCAGTCCCTGTTACGGGAGTCGCGGACTTTACCGCCAGTAGGGAATTGCACCCTGCCCTGAAGAGATATTATTATTTTCTGCAAAGGTACCGTTTTTTTGCTGATTATAAAAAAGTAAGTTCATTTTTTTGTTTACCTTTACCGCTATGGAACGCTCAAAGGTCTTCTTCACAGATTTCAGGACGACTGCATTCGGCGAGAGCATGCCCGCCAAACTTAAACGCCTCGTCCGCAAAGCAGGAATTGCCGACATAGACATGGACGGCAAGTTTGTTGCAATCAAGATGCACTTCGGGGAGCTTGGAAACGTGAGTTATCTGCGCCCCAACTACGCCAAAGCCGTAGTGGATCTGGTCAAGGAACTAGGAGGAAAACCTTTCCTCACGGATTGCAACACCATGTATCCCGGATACCGCAAGAATGCTTTGGAGCATCTTGAGTGTGCATGGGAGAACGGTTTTACGCCTTTGTCCGCAGGTTGTCCGGTAATAATAGCAGATGGCTTGAAGGGTACCGACGACATCGCGGTTCCGGTCGAAGGTGGAGAATATACGAAAGAGGCTCTGATCGGCCGTGCCGTTATGGACGCGGACGTGTTCATAAGCCTTACCCACTTCAAGGGACACGAAACGACAGGTTTCGGAGGAGCTATAAAGAATATCGGTATGGGATGCGGTTCCCGTGCCGGTAAAAAGGATCAGCATTCCGCGGGTAAGGCTATCATTGACGATTCCAAATGCCGGGGATGCCGGCGTTGTGAACGGGAATGTGCCAATGGCGGCCTGGTGTATGATTCGGCCGCGCGGAAAATGCACGTCGACACAAATCATTGCGTGGGATGCGGGCGTTGCCTGGGGGCCTGCAATTTCGATGCTATAGATTTTGCACAGGACCAGGCCGTTTCAGTGCTTAACGCCAAGATGGCCGAGTATACCAAAGCTGTAGTTGATGGCCGCGAGAGTTTCCACATCTCGCTCATCGTGGATGTGTCTCCCTACTGCGATTGCCACGCCGAGAACGATGCTCCCATACTCCCGGACATAGGAATGTTCGCATCAAAAGACCCCGTCGCACTCGATCAGGCCTGTGCGGATGCATGCCTGGCCGCTGAACCTATGCCTAACTCTGTCCTGGGCGATCATCTTCGCGAAGAAGGTTTCCACAATCACCACGACCATTTCAAGAACACCACCCCCGAGTCGGAATGGGAAACGCAGCTGATCCATGGCGAAAGGATAGGCCTTGGCACCCGCAGCTATGAGCTCGTGCTTGTAAAGTGAATTAAATTGTTACCCTGAAGCCGTAAACCTTGCCATTCTCGAGCGGGAGCTTGGACGTTATTGTCTTCCGCATGTCGCAGCCGGGGAACACGGTGACCGAATTACGGCGCTCTTCTTCGTCGTCGTAATAGTTGCCGCCGAACTGTAAGCACAGTTCATATCCCTCCTCGAGGTCTTTGTCGAAGCGGACGGGCACGAAGAAGGTCTTTTCGACCACATCCTCATCCATCAGAGTGAGGTCGCTGTTATTGCCCGAATCGAGCAGGTAATAGTCCAGAGGCCCTCTCTCAATCGTGAAAGGTTTCCCCGTATAGCTTTCGGTGGTCACATCCAGGCCGGAGAACCGGACGAAGACCGGATCACCGTTCACGCCCCACTCTTCCTCTTCTTCCGAATCGGGATCCACGCACTTGATTCGGATGGAATTGACCCTCGCCTGGTCGAAAGGAGAACCGGGAGGTGCTTCGTACGGGAAGTTCCTGAGGGTCACCTCGATGCGGAACACGGCCAACTGGTGCTCCAGATACACGTGGGCGACATCGCCGGAGATGTGCACCTCGCCTAGCATAAGGTCGACGTCGGAGATGGATGCAGTATCATCGTGCTGCAGGGCACCGGAAGCTGTCGAAAGGTTTCTCATATAAATGGTCGGAGACCCCTCCCTCACGCCATCGAAGATCGAATTACCTGCGTACGTGTCCACTGACGGATAAAGGCAGATGATCTTGTCTCCTTCGTTTCCGTTCCAGGTCCCGGAGAATTCAGCTTTCTTGCGGCCAGCTTCACCGGTAGAAACGAACTCGTCGACAGCCGTGATGCCGTTCTCGCCGAAAGAGACCACCGTAATGGCCTCATAAGAATCCCAGAACCCTTCCAGCGTCTTGTCGTCTGTGTAATCATAGATTGTCTTCGTGCTCTTAGGAGTGATAACGGAAGCCTGGATAGTCAACGGAACGCCGGCTTTTTTCTCGGGCATGGATTCCTTGCAGCTGCTCATCAATACGGCACCAAAAGCCGCTAGTATGAAAATTATTGCTATACGTTTCATCTTTTTGGACTGTTAATCAGTTAAAAATCTAGATCCCAGCCGTGGCCCATATCAGGGACCTCTCCGCTGGCGCAGAGGATACTTTCTACATTCAGCTCCAGGGCTCTGGCTACCGGAGACACATACGATAACTTATTTAGCTCTTCCATATAAGGGTTCGTGAAAACGGTTTATTGTTTCCCGGCCCAAAGGTATGAAAAAAAATGTAATGTGCTACTTTCTCACCGACAATCAACAAGCAAGATCTCTTTGCTTGGTGACTATGATTTAGGGCTTTCTTCCCCGAAGAGGAAGGCGGGCTCGTATCCGCCGTAATCCACCACGATTTTCTCGAATACTATGCCCGGATCCAGAGGGCTTATGATCAGCTCCGTCCAACCCGCTTTGGCCGGAAGGACGGATATGGTTTCGACCACCCTGCGGGCCACGGTGGGGTAGTAGGTGGTGTAGATGTTGGCGGGGTCTTCGTTAAGCGATGCATTGAAATGCTGCACCTGGGAGTGCCCGTCCAGTTCCACCCTGTAATGGTGGCCGCTTCCGTTGAAGGCCAGGGTGGATTTGGTGACCACGTGTATCCGTATGCTGTCCACGGCTTCGGGCAGTTCAATCCTGTAATGCAGGGATGCACCCCGGGCTTCTTCGGTATATGGCATCAACGCCAGTCCGCTTAGGCTGCGGCCGAGATAGGGGATTACCGTCCAGACGGTTCCGGGGGTTGCGGAAGCCTGGTAGTAATGCTCCGCTTCGATTACCGTGACTCCCTTTCCGGCAGGGAAGGAGAAGCCTCCGGCGGGCTTGTCTGCCACACGGAAGACTTCGGGCTGTATGTCGGCGGGGAAATCGTCGTTCCAGTTGGTATAGCCTATGTGTTTCTGGGTCATCATCCCGTCCCACTTGCCAGCGGAAAGTTCCTTATTGTACTGTTCCATCAGCGCTGCGTCCCTTGCAAAGCACTTTTCAACCTTGTCTGCCCAGAGGTTCGCGGCCGGGTCTCCCTGCCGGAAGAGCTCGTGGTTCATAGCCTGGGCATAGTACATTTCATAGAGGTTGGAAAGAGCCTGAATTGGGAAGAGTATGAGCTGGAAATAAGCGTCCTTGGCCTCCGGATCCAGGGTCAGGTACTGGCGCAGGGCTTCGGCTTCCAGCCGTACGAAATCGTCGGCCACGCTCTTGAACTCGCCGGAATGGAGATTGTAGGTGGTCCTGTCCATCATCTCCGCCGTGGTGCGCCCGCTGTATTTGCAGTACAGGTTGAGTATGCGGGCGGCCTCATCCGCCTGGTCATCCCCGAATGCTGCGGCGCAGAAAGCGCGGGTATGCCCCAGGAGATTATCTACCGTGAAGCTCTCGGGCCTCCTGGCCATCGCCAGGAACAGGTCTATGGGATACTCCATTGGTTTGAGGTCTCCCACGTTCAGCACCCAAAGTTTGTCCACGCCATAAGAATAGGTGAGCTGGAGCTGCTCCCACATATGCTGGATGGGGGTTACGTTCAACCATTTGGAATTCCTGGGAGCCCCTACGTAATCGACGTGGTAGTACATCCCCCAGCCTCCTTTGCGCTGACGCTCCTCGGGGCGGGGGAGTTTGCGGACATCCCCCCAGTTGTCGTCGCTGAGCAGTATCGTGACATCGTCCGGCACTCTCAGGCCCAGATCGTAATACTGCTGGACCTCTTTGTACAGGGCCCAGACCTGGGGCCGTTCGGATGCCGGCCGGCCGGTCTCCTTGCGGATTATCTTCCTCTGGTTGGCGATTATGCTTTCCATCAGCTTGATGTATCTGGCTTCTTCGCCTTCCTTCCCCATAGCTTCGTCGCCGTCTCCCCTCATACCTATGGTGATGAGGTCTTCCGTATCCTTGGCCCGCCTTACGCCCTCGGCAAAGAAACGGTCCAGGACTTTGCGGTTGCGGGTATAGTCCCAGGGGCCGTCGGAGCCCTTCCTGCGTACCCATTCCTGATGGTTGCGGGCCATGGGCTCGTGATGGGAGGTTCCCATTATGATGCCCATTTCGTCCGCAGTGACGCTGTTCAGGGGATCATCCGCATAAAAGGCCCAGCCCCACATCGCCGGCCAGAGGAAATTCGCCCTCAGGCGCAGCAGAAGCTCGAATACGCGGGCATAGAAGCGGTGGTCGCCATAGGAGCTGCCGTAGGTGTTCTTCACCCACCCGGTGAGGCAGGGGGCTTCGTCGTTGAGGAAGATGCCTCTGTAGCGTACCGCGGGCGGCGCTACGGTATAGCAGCCGGCAGCCAGGTAAAGCTCCTGCGCTTTGCGGACAGGGACATCCGCCCAGTCGTACCAGGGGGAAACCCCTATCTGTTCGGAGATTTCGTATATGCCGTAGATGGTTCCGCGCATATCTGCGCCGGCTATTATCAGCGCGTGCTCATAGCCGGGGACATCCGCGGTCTTGAGTATGTATGTCTCGTATTGCCCTTCGAGGGGTGAAAGGTCGATCAGGCCTCCGGCCGCAAGTTTTTTGATCAGCGGGCTTCCGGCGGAGCCTGCGATAATGGAGCAGCTGCCTTCCGACGCGGCCTTCACCCCGCACACGCGCGCAAAATCCTCGCGGAGGCTTTCGGCCGCGATCTGTATGCCCTTGGCATCGGCGGGATCGGTGACTACCGCCGCAGGATGCCCTGCAGATATCAGCGGGAAACTGGCGCTGCTACGGCCGGAGCCGCTAATTCCAGGATGGTCTATGGCTTTGACGGGGAAACAGGCCAGCATCAAAGCGGCCAATGCAATTATGATGCACCTTATTTGTTGATTCATTCCCAAATATACCTATTTTTGGCAGGAAAAAAATATATTTGTAAGTTTTTAAAGAGGATATGAGAGCTGCCCGTAGAATTACACTGCTCACAGTGCTTTTCCTGCTTTCCGCGCTGGCGGTGAAGGCGGAGGGCTTTCCTCTGCCGGACTCCCTTCTTTTCCGCTATAACACTTTTTCCACCTGGTTCTCACCGGAAAAGGTGTATCTGCACTTCGACCGTTCCTGCTATAAGGCCGGGGAAACTGTCTGGTTCAAGGGCTGGGCGCAGGAGGCCTCCTCGCTGTCAGTTTTGCCACCAAGCAATTTCTTGTACGTGGAGGTCCTGGATTCCGGTGGGGACGCTCTTGCGAGGGTGAAGATAAAGCGCTCGGACGGCGGCTTCCCGGGTTATCTGCAGCTGCCGGACAATCTGTCCACCGGGGATTACACCATACGGGCATATACCCTCTGGCAACTGAACAACGACGACGAGTATCTATTCCACGACAAGATCAGGATAGTGGGAGATCGTACGGGAGAAAACAGGGCCGAAGAAGCCCTCCCTGCCGGAGTGGAGATTAGTTTCTGGCCGGAAGGAGGGCGCTATTTCGCCGGCCACAAGGCGGTGATCGGATTCAAGGCCGTGGATTCGCGCGGGCGAAGCGCGGATTTCAGCGGCGTGCTGGTGGGTGGCAACGGAGATGTCCCAAGGCCCGTTTCCACCACCCACGATGGAATGGGCGTCATTGAATTCCTTCCTGAGCCAGGCGTTGAATACGTCATCCGGGATGCTTCGGGCCGCGTTTTTCCGCTGCCATCAACGGCGACGGAAGGGGCTATGCTGCATTTGTGGTCCAATGCGGGAAAGTACTATATAGGGGCGATGGGATATGGCGGTGGCACCGCCTCTCTGCTGGTGCGCGACGCTTCCAGGATCAGGCCCATAGCAGAGATAGAACTCAGCGGGGAAGAAGGGGTGATGATCGTGGAAAGGCATTTTTTCCAGAGCGGGATAAACCACATTCTTCTTGTGAACGAGAGCGGTTCCATACTGGCGGAGAGGCTGTTTTTCGTGCGCGACGGGGCGGAGCCTGTGTGCAGTATGGATATGTCGCAGTCCTCCGACGGCAAAGTCGCTCCGGTGAAAGGAATCATCTCCCTGAGCAATCCGGACGGAACTCCGCTGGACGGGAATTGCTCGGTTTCCGTAGTGAGGGAGGCCCTGAAGGACTGGCAGCAGAGCGACGGCATTACGTCCTACATGGCCCTGAGCAGCGAACTCAAGGGAAGCATCAACGATCCGTTCTACTACTTTGACCCGGATATCCCGGAACAGGAAAGAGATGCCGCGCTGGATATGCTGATGATGATCCAGGGCTGGCGGTACTACGATATCGACAAGATAATCGACAAGAAAAAAGGTAAATTGCAGTTCCGCTATGTGAGGGAAAGGATGCAGGAGATACGCGGATACATTGCGCGCTGGGGCTCTTCCAGGATGCCCAAGAAGTTCACGTTCACCTTTATGATCCCGAAGTTGAATGAGCTGCAGTCCAAAAGAGTCGAGCGCGGAAGGCGATTCGTCATAGACAGCCTGGATTTCCCGGAGAACACCGAGTTCCTGATCAATATAGGCACTTCGCGCCTTGGGGCGGTCTATCTTCCCAGATGGGACGGCGACAAGGTGGCGGATCCGCACGTGTACAAGGCTGCGCCGGGGTATTCTAAGGACGGCGGATCCGTTCCTCAGGTGCTGGAAGTGCCGGCCTCGGGCGATACCCTGCAGGCCGTAGTGGTCGTTGCGGACTATCCGGATCAGGACCTGATGTTCGGAAGAAGCTACGACAAGGATTTGGAATTCTTCAAGGACCAGACTCTGGTAGAGTATCTGAGCACCAGGCAGGCGCTGTTCGAATACGACGGCGAATATATGTACAACCGTAGCCGTATGAGGTCTTCGATCTTTTCGGAAAGCGAAGAAGATCCCGCGATGGATGAGGATGAATCCAAGACCGGAAAGGTGAAGCTTATAGTGGATGACGAGGAAGCTTCGTGGTGGAGTTTCGACATGCTCCGGCTAGGCGACCTTCGCAGTTTGAGCATTTCCACGCGCCCCGATCCTGTTTACGGGGGAGAGGGCGGCGTGGTTTACATTAAAGTGAAACCCGGCGGAATGCGCCGTAGCGCGGAAAGGAATCCCTCGTTGCTTTATTTCATACCCCTTGGATATCAGCAGCCCCGATACTTTGAACCGCCCCTTGCCGACGATGGCCGGCCCACCACCCGCAACACAATTTGGTGGAGCCCCCTCGTCGGGATCAGCGGAGGCCGCGCCGAAATCTCCTTCCCCGGCGGCGCCTCTGCCGAAGTACCATACACCGTGCGCATTGAGGGAATATCGGCCGACGGCCGTCCCTTCTCGCGCCATTGTGCAATTGTGCCTACGCGAAGGTATCTATAACTATTTGATTATTAAATCAATATTCCTACTCGTTAAACATAATTTCAATAACTGAATCAGAGCAGTACTTTGGGTTGGCTTTGACCAGTTTCTCAAAGAACTGGTGCATCCATTCTTCGACATTATCCTTTCTGAGTCCACTTCCCTTGATCGTCAGGAAATCAACTTCATCGGTAAAGTCTTCCCAAATATAAAAGTCGTAGAAAGGCTCCTGGTAATCAATATCCCATGCCGCTCTGCCCAGAACTTCAAATCCGCTTCGTGCTGTCCTTTCTCCTCTAATCACTTCCTGCGCAACGCTCATTACATACGAACAATATGCAGTTTCCTGATTAATCTCTATATCAAGTTCCTTGAGAATCGTGTCAAGGAGTTCAGCAAACTCAGAGGGATACATATCCAAATCTTCACCAGCTAACTGAATAATGCCGGGGGTCTCAATCCCTTTCTCCAACAAATCGACAGCCCAATACTTCCACTCTTTTGAAATGCTGGTGTGCCTGATATACTGATAAAGCATCTTGCTAGTATCTGGGACCCTCTGCAAAAGTTCCTGTACCTTTTCAGAAGGCTCAGGATACTTCTTGATATACTCGTCCGGCACCACCGTCTCCTCTGGTGTTGCCTTGGAATGGAAGAGTCTTTCAAGCAATTTCATACAAACTGAATATTCTCCTTACAAAGATAATGGTTTTCTACAACAGCATTCTTTACTATTCCTCTTCTTTCAGGGATAGTCACAGGAAAGTTTGAGCCGCAGTATTATTTTTGCTAAAACTGCCAAGAATAAGAAATTCTTACCTTTGAGGGGACACTGATGCCATTGACCTTTGCCGGGACCCATCTTGGACAACTTTTCATTAACATATCTGCCAAGTGTTCACCCAATAGCTGGTCGTAGGAGTTAATGACGTTAGCTTTGGCCACCCATCCATTGGCGGAGATGATAAGTTCTATTTCTGATTCGCCATTTTCAAATCCAACCATTTCCGTGATATCCTGGATATTACTCTTAATCCATTGATTTAGATTGACAGATTCATCTTCCAGATGAGCCTTCTCGTCAATATCTTTGTCCGAAGCAATCTGGTAATCAGGAATAACTTCACTTTGTGCCTTTTCCGGACTATCTGACCACAATTGATGGGTCATACTATTAAAATAAGAAGTACTGTATTGCCCGAAGATGACAATGCCTTCCCCTTTGACAAAATGATCAGATGAGATATACAATCTGAGCGGAGTATAATACCGTTTCCAGTAATGACGTTCTGGCACCCATCTTGGTGATTCTCTAATGATTGCCAATATGCTTTCATCCAAAGTTTTAAGATCTTTGTCAGAATGATAGGGGGCCACATGTATATCCTTCACTTCTCCATTATTGGATAAAGTAAAATCAACGGAAAGCCTAAAGGTATTCTTCGTCCTGTTATCAAGTAAGTATAGTATCTTTTTTCCAACCCAATTGCAGAACTCGGAAGGCCCCCCACCTTGGAATGAGGGCATTTGATGTGTTAATGAAAACGCAATAGGTATCTCACCAACCATATAGGAAGAGTCGGCGTCGTGAACAAACTTATAATTATTTTGTTTTACGTTAAACTCTGGATAATAGTCGTTCCGGGTTGAATCTGTGGTGTATGAGAAGCCCGTCTGGTTTAACTCGACCTTAAGAGAATTATGCCAGGGTATCTGGGCATGGGTACTCATACAGATACAAGATAAGGCTAATATAGAACACAGTATCTTCATGAGTCAAAAGTACTTATGAAACATTATAACTAAACAAATAATGTTGCAAAACCAATACCAATTCTTATTGGTAGTATTTATTCCTCCTCATGTTCCAGGTGTCGGAAATAAACAGAATAAGCCAGAGCAATAACCTTGGCTTATATCTATAACTTATTGATTAGCAAATCAATATTCTTCCTCATTAAATATATGGAGTATTGTCTATAATTGTTTTATTATCAAGCAGTTACAACAATGTTCAAAATCTCGGATAGTTACTGGGAAAGTCTGAGGCAGGGTAATAGTCATCAACTGACATGATGAATCCCATTTTTACTATCCCTGGAAAAAACTACTCTTTTGTGAAATACAATTGACCGCAATAAGAACACCCAAACTTTGGCTTGGGAATGTATGTTTCTTCACCATTCTCATTTACTTCTATCCAACCGGGCATGCAACCCCCTAATAATAACTTCCCATTTTTTGCCTTTTTTAATCCAATGTCAGAAGGAAGACCATATAATATTGGAACAATCTTGTGTCCACAAATCTGACATTTTTTTGAATCCTTGTTTAGTTCGATAGGCTCTGCACTGAAATTAGGCAAACGATGAACCCATACTTCCTTGGCAGGCGCACAAGAAATAAACAATAGAAGTATCAACGAGAAATAAAAACTTTTCATATGAATTGTCTATCCCAGCTTTTGATCATCTGGGAATGGGAGCTCTTCCGGCGATTTGATGTGGTCTATGGCCTTATCACGGGATATTACACTATGCCCCAGGCGTTTTTCAACTTCTTTTCGGGCTGTTTTAGCAACATCAGCTCCTTCCTTAGCAACTCCTGCATTCTCTGACAAACCCTCCGGATTGCGCTGCTTGCTGAGTTCTGTCGCCGTTTCTTCCGCAAGAGCATTCAGAAGCAGCTCCATATTGGTCATGTTGTCCCGCAAGTTCTCTTTAGTCAGGCCCTTGTATTTCTTATATTCACGTGTGGTCAAACCACTCCATGTCTTAGACATAAGGTCGGTCAGGAAGGCAAAATCCACTTCTTGTGTTACTCCACCTCTCTTCCATTCATCTGTGAGACCTTTGCGAATCTCAATAGTCTTGATTCGTTGGTTAATCCATGCCTCCGAATACCCCAGACGACGATAATCAGCTATGGCCTGGTCAATACTGCGTTCTGGATCTATGGCCTGATTGACCCGTTCCGCTGCAACCTGGGCCATCCATACTTTTATTGGCTCCGCCTTTTTAGAAGGAATGGATTCAATAACACGAAACATCGTGGCCATGTCTGCCACATCCGTGAATCTTGGCTTACCATCCTCAGCAATCAATTTCAACCGGTTACATTTTGTAACCATTTCGCTTCCTTCCTTTACCAGCCTGTTTTTCAACACCTTCCAATAATTCCTTGCCCTATCATGGCTGGGCTGGTCAGTAAGGATCCTACAAACATCCACTATTGAGAAGAACCATTCCTGTTTCTCCTCATCCCAAGCCGTCCGGATCTTCTTGTTCTCAAACAACTGTATTTTTTCAATATCAGACATAGCCTTATCGTTTTCTACAAATATAGCCAAAATGCACCGTAGAAGCAATTATTCTTAACAATAAAAGCCCGTTCAAAAACGGGCTCTTTAAAGATGGTAACTATTTGATATTCAAATCAGTATTCCTCTTCGTTAAAGAAAAAGTCGTCTTTGGTCGGGTAGTCCGGCCAGATATCTTCTATGGTTTCGTATATTTCACCGTCATCCTCGAGCTCCTGAAGGTTCTCGATAACTTCTTCGGGGGCGCCGGAGCGGTTTGCGTAATCGATCAGTTCGTCTTTGGTAGCGGGCCAGGGTGCGTCATCCAGGCTGCTGGCGAGTTCAAGTGTCCAAAACATAGTAGTAGCGGTTTTCGAATTTCGCGCAAATATAGAGTTTTTTCCGGAATTCCAAAAGGGCCGTATCATCATTTGTTGTGATGACTTGCCAAAAGCTTTTGGAATTGGCCTAAATTCGCGTCGGAAAACAAATTATGCATTTATGAAAATAGTTATTTCGGCCATACTTCTGATAGTGGCCATCATCATCGAAAAGAATACCGACCTGCAGACTTGGCAGTATCTTCTGATATATCTGGTGCCTTATCTTATCGTAGGTTGGGAAACCCTCAAGGAAGGGGCGGAGAAACTGTTGGAAGGAGAAGCCCTGGACGAGGATTTCCTGATGGGAGTCGCCACCGTGGGGGCTCTTGCGATAGGTTTCCTGCCCGGTGCGGAGAGTCAGTTCCCCGAAGCGGTGTTCGTAATGCTTTTCTTCCAGCTGGGCGAACTCTTCGAGGAAATAGCGGAGGGACGGAGCCGCCGGAGCATATCGGCGCTGATGGACATAAGGCCCGATACTGCCAACCTCGAGACTGCCGAGGGGCTTAAAACCGTCGATCCCGGCAGTGTCAAGGTGGGGGATGTCGTAGTGGTGAAACCGGGGGAGAAGGTGCCTATGGACGGGCTTGTGCTGGAGGGATCTTCCGCCCTCGATACCAAGGCTCTTACCGGTGAAAGCGTGCCCAGGAGCATCTCTGCGGGGGATGACATCATCTCCGGCTGCATTAATCTCTCGGGCGTCCTCCGCGTAAAGGTGGGCAAGCCCTTCGGGGAATCTACCGCCAGCAAAGTGCTGGAGCTGGTGGAAAATGCCGCGGACAACAAATCCCGCAGCGAGTCTTTCATCACCCGCTTCGCAAAGATCTATACCCCGATAGTCGTCGGAGCCGCAGTGCTTCTGGCCATCATCCCTCCTCTGGCGGGCGGTGGCAACTTCGCAACCTGGCTCTACAGGGCCCTGACCTTCCTCATCGTATCCTGCCCTTGCGCGCTGGTGATATCGGTGCCGCTGAGCTTTTTCGGCGGAATAGGAGGTGCTTCCCGCCGCGGAATCCTGGTAAAAGGGTCCAACTTCCTCGAATCCCTTACCCGTATGCGTACGGTCGTGTTCGATAAGACGGGTACCCTTACCGAGGGAGTCTTCCAGGTGACGGCCGTGCATCCCGAGCTGATAGGGGAGAAGGAACTGTTGCATCTTGCCGCCCACGTCGAGAGGCATTCCACCCATCCCGTGGCAGAGGCCCTGAGAGAGGCTTATGCCGATGAGGCAGATGATTGCAAGGTGGAGGATGTCCGCGAGTTCGCCGGCAAGGGCGTGCAGGCGACAGTGAACGGCCGCAGGATCAGCGCCGGCAACGAGAAGATGATGGAAGAGGCCGGAGCGAAGATCCATTCTTGCGACAAGTGCCACGGAGAGGGAACGGTGGTGCACGTTGCTATCGACGGCGAATACGCCGGCCATATAATGATATCCGACAGGGTTAAGGCCAGTTCCGCCGAGGCCGTCGCCATGCTGAAGGATGCGGGAGTGGAAAGGACCGTGATGCTTACGGGGGACGCCCGCCCGGTTGCGGAAAGCGTCGCCAAGGAAGTCGGGCTGGACGGATTCGCCTCCGGACTTCTGCCTGCCGACAAACTCTCCGAATTGGAGAATCTAATCCTATCGGCGAATGACAAGACTACGGTCGCATTCGTCGGGGATGGAATTAACGACGCTCCCGTGCTTGCCAGGGCCGACATAGGCATAGCAATGGGCGCCCTGGGCTCGGATGCTGCCATAGAAGCAGCGGATGTGGTGCTGATGGACGATGACCCCAGGAAGATTGCCGAGGCCGTGAAAATCGCCCGCAAGACAGTTGGGATCTCCCGTCAGAATATAATCTTCGCCATAGGAATAAAGCTTGCCGTACTGTTGCTGGCGGCCTTCGGATTGGCGCCGATGTGGCTGGCTGTGTTCGCCGATGTGGGTGTGACGGTAATCGCCGTCTTGAATGCAATGAGGACGCTCGCTTGAGCGCCCTCATTTTTTATTCTCTGCTGAATTCCGGTTTGGGATCGGCCCGTCTCTGAAGGACGTATAGGCCGTTCCGGCCTTCTTTCTCGGCATCCAGGGCCTCCTGGCGGAGTTCGCCTATGGGGCCGGTCTGGTTCTTGTCGATGATCAGGCCCAGTCGCATATCGGGGAATTCGGTGAGCATATTGTAGTCACCGTTGCTGTCGCCTGCTACCAGGACCGGATCGCGCCAGCCGTAGAGGGGAGCGACGTAGGACTTGATGGCCGCGGTCTTGCCCTCCTTGTAGGGCCTGATGAAGAAGGGAGTGTACTCCTGTTTCACGAGGTCCTCGGGGTTGTGCTTGAGGCGTATTGCGAATACCCTGGTGCTGTCCAGGCCAAGATACTCGGGGTCGCAGGCCATTGCTTCCACCACGGCTTCCAGCGAGGCCGAGAAGATATATACGTCTATGCCGTTGGCTTCGAGGGCCTTGTAGAGCCGGCGCATCTCGTCGCTGAGGGCCAGGCCGTCGGATACGGGCATGGAGACCTTGCCGGCGGCACCCATTTCGGGACTCTCCCACACAAGCTCCTGCAGACACTCCTTCGCCACCTGGTCGGCAACGGCCTGTTTGACCAGGGCGCTCATTTCCGTGGTAGTCATATTGTGGAAAAGGGCCACTATTATCATAAGGCCTTCCCGGTAATCGAAGGTCTCGTAGGTACCCTCGTATAGGGCCATAAGCTTGGCGCGGAAGTCCTCGTATTCCGGGGTCTTCCTGGCTTCGGCGAGCTGCTCCTCGGTGATTTCTTCCCCACATCTGACTCCTGCGGCGGCGGTGATGGCCCTGTAGTCGGACTCTATGTCCTTGATGAGCATCCTTGCAGTGATGCCTTCCGCACCGGCACCGGTGAGTACGGTGTCAAGGTCGGGAATCTGAGGGGCGAAGAGGCCCCAGACCTCTTCCGGAGTGAAGCGGAGGCGGAGATTCTCGAGCTGCCAGCCCATTACGGCCAGTTCGACATCCTGCATCACGGTGGTGTTGTCGTAGTCGAACACGGCGTAATTCATATTGTATTCTGCGCCGGCGCTTTCCTTCTTGCAATCTTTCATCAGTTTGCACAAGGCCTTGTAGGGCGCTTCGCTCCAGTTGCCCCTGGGCATTGGAGCGCTGCAAGCGGCTGCCAGGAGAGTGGCAGCCGCAAGGAATGTCAGTGTGGTTTTTTTCATCTGATCAGCAATGCTCTACATATTCTTCGGGGAATCCATCCCGCTGCCACCGGCCGCTGTAGCCGAGCCCTTCTGGGCGTCTATGACATCGTCGTTGGTGATGGATCTCTGGGTCTTTTTGACCTGGACGTTGCCCTTTCCGAAATTGTATGTCAACTGCAAAGATAATGATTTGAGCGGAATATAGACTTTTTGATTGACTTCTACGCCGTCACCATTGGTGTATACCTCGATTTTCATGTCTTTCATCGAGAAGTTGCTGAATCCCTGGAGGGTTACGCCGAGTTTCTCTTTGAAGAAATTGCGGGATACCGAGAGCGAGGCTCCGTTGAAGCCTGACTGCCAGCCCTGAAGGTTGTAGCTGCGTCCACTCACGAATACATTTGCACTGAGCCTGATATCGTAGGGGAGGGTCTGCTGTGCGCCGATTACGAAGTCGGGGCTCCACCCGTGATTCTCCTGCCCGAGGACCTTGCTGTTGAAGTGGTCGTAATCGAGTTCGGCGTTGGCGTAGATCCTGGTATCCTTGACAGGGTTCCAGTTGAAGAAGGCGTTGAATCCGAAGCTATGGGAATCCACTATGTTGCCGTAGGTGGTCTGGATCACATTGACTGCAGGGTTCTCAGGGTCGGGGCCGAACTTGCGGTAGCTCTCTATTCCGCCTTCGCCATAGCGATAGTTTAAGCCTGCGCTGACCATGAACTTGGGAGAGAAGGAGTTGTACTTCAGGGCGATGTTGTGCTTCTTCTCGGGCTCGATGTCGGAGTTACCGTAACTGATGGAATTGTGGAAGGTCCTGTTGACGAAGGGGTTCAGATAGTTGATACCCGGACGGAAGATCCTCATATTGTAGGTAAGACCGATGTTCGAGGTGGCGCCCAGGTTGTACTGGAGGCTAAGGTCAGGCACCAGGTTGTCGTAGTTGCTGTCGTACTTGTTCCCATTGTCGAAACGTACATCCACGAAGGTGTGCTCGTAGCGGAGACCTCCCTTGAGGGAGAACATCCCGAAGCTTCCGGCATACTCCACATAGGCTGCGCCGATATGGTTGTAGTGAGTGTATTTTCCGTTGGGGGAATCGACCAGCACATATCCTGCGCCAAGGTCGTTGTATTCCTTGTTGGTGGCGTTGTTGTCGCGGAAGATGTACTTGACGCCGGTGCTGACGGTGTGGCCGGGGGCGATGGGAGTGGTGTAATCTCCCTGGAAAGTGTGCTCCTGGTTGCAGTTGTCGCTTATCACCTTGCGGTCGAAGACGGAAATGCCAACCGGATTGCTGCGTCTGTCTTCCATGTTGCTATAGAAAGGCGTGGAAGCGAAGCGGTAGGAAAGGGTGGTCATCCTTGCCTTGTTCGCTTTGAAGTTGTGCTGCCAGTCGATGCTGGCGTTAAGGCCGTTGGACTTGTTTTCTGCGTTAATATTTCCATCGTAGCTGTACACGGGTGCGCCTGCCATCGAGGCTTCGGCATCCCAGGGACCTATCTGGCGGCCGCCCCACTTGCGGAGTGCCACGTTGGCGGAAATCAGGTTGAGGGTGTCGATTTCATAGCTGGCGGTAAGGTTGCCGAAGGTATATGAGCCCTTCTGGTCGACTCCGTCGGCGGTTTCCTTCAATAACATTCCGTCGCTGGTCTTGTATGTGCTGAACTGCCTGAGCCCTTTGATATTCGAGTTGCCGGCATAGCCGTTCACTCCTACGCTGAATTTGCCTTTCCTGGCATTGGCATACAGGCCGCCGTTCGCACCGGTGCGGGTGTCGGCTCCTGCGTAGATGGATCCGCTGATGCCATCGGGAATGGCGCTGGCACCGTTCTCCGACCTGGCGATGATGAGGTTGAGCACGCCGCCGGTGCCTTCAGCATCATACCTGGCACCAGGGTTGGTGATGACCTCGATACCCTTCACCGCGGAAGCGGGCATAGCCTTGAAAATCTGGGAGGGATTCGAGCTGAGCATGGGGTTGGGCTTGCCGTCCACATAGACCACGAAGCTGGAACTGCCGTTCACGGTGATGTTGTCCTGCCCGTCCACGGTGACCATGGGGACCTTGCGCAGCATATCCAGCACGGTGCTGGCCTTGGAATCCACGTCATTCTCTACATCATAGGAAATCTTGTCGGCTTCCATCTTGATGAGGGGCCTTGCAGCGGCGACAGAGGCGCTTTGCAGGGCCTGGACATCGTCCTGGAGGAGTATGGTTCCGAAATCGGTACTCTCGCCTTCGGGGACGAAGGTGCGCTCCTCGGTGATGCGCCCCATATTGATAACCTTAAGGAAATAGTCGGCTTCCGTGATGGTGCGGAGCTTGATGGAGAAACAACCCAGGGAGTCGCTGAGTGCGTAGCCAGCGAGGTTCTCGTTCTTGGCTTCACCTGCGAAAACCTGCACGACGGCGCCGGGCTCGGGCTCCTTGGTGACAGAATCGGCCACTTTGCCTTTTACTATGTGCTGCGCACTGGCAGAGATGCAAGAGAGGATCAAGGTGGCTCCAATCAACAAACTTCTAACTGATGTGTTCATATTTCGTAGTGTATTAGTTTACTATTACACCGCAAAGGTAGGCAATATTTTTAATTCTGCAAATATTAATCCAAAAATTTTGAGTTTTTTCTAAATTTGCAGCCCGTATGCTGGATAGGGAGAAAAGATTCCTGAAGAATTGGATGCTGCCGTTGGCCATGACGACCGGCGTGGCCGTGTACCTCGTCCTGCACTATGTCCCTTCGTTCGACGACACTTCATATATTAATATAGCGCGCAAGCTGCAGCCGCTGCTGGTGAGCATAATGCTTTTCCTGCAGCTGAACGTGGTCGCTCCTACCGACCTGCGTTTCCACAGATGGCACTTCCGCCTCCTTGCGGTGCAGGCCCTTTTCTTCGCCGCCGCCGCTTTTATCTCCATCAAGGTACCCGAGGGTAACGTCCGCCTGATGCTGGAGTGCGCCATGCTCTGCTTCATCTGCCCCACCGCAGCCGCCGCAGGAGTGATAACCGCCAAGATAGGGGGGAATCTCCCCGGGATAATGACCTATACGATCCTTTCCGACCTGCTGGCATCGGTGCTGATTCCTCTGATGATCCCTCTGGTGCACCCCTCCGCCGACATCAGTTTCTTCTCGGCATTCTGGGTGATAATCAGGAAGGTTTTCTCCATCCTGGTGCTTCCGCTGCTGCTGGCGTGGTTCATACGCTATGCTCTTCCCGGAGTGCAAAAATGGCTCGCCAGGTATGTGGGATGGGCCTTTTATGTGTGGGGGATAGGATTGGCCCTGGCACTATCTCTGGCTACCGGAGCCCTGGTCACCAGCCGCATAGCAGGGCTGGCCGCCCTGGGCATCGCGGTGGTGTCGCTGCTCTGCTGCCTCTTCCAGTTCTGGCTGGGCAGGAGGGTGGCAAGATGCTATTCCCACAGCGAATCCGTCACCGCCGGGCAGGCCCTGGGCCAGAAGAATACAGGCTTCATCATATGGCTCGGACTCAACTATATGACCCCCGTCACTTCGGTGGCCGGCGGGCTCTATGCGGTGTGGCATAATCTCGTAAACTCTTGGGAACTTTATCGTTACCGCAAAACAAACTGAAATCGGGTTGTTTATTATAAGGGATTTTTATATCTTTGTGGAACTATACAGGATTGATAATGAACCACAAGGCTATAATTATTACCGGAGGAGCTGGATTCATCGGCAGCCACGTCGTGCGCTTGTTCGTGAACAAGTATCCGGAATATAAGATAATCAACGTCGACAAGTTGACCTATGCAGGTAACCTTGCGAATCTCAAGGATATAGAGCAAAAGCCCAACTACCGTTTCGTTAAAGCGGACATATGCGATTTCGAGGCCATGCTGTCCCTTATGCAGGAGGAGAAGGTCGACGGAATCATCCACCTTGCCGCCGAATCCCACGTCGACAGGAGCATCAAGGATCCTTTCACATTCGCCCGCACCAACGTTATGGGTACCCTCAGCCTTCTGCAGGCTGCCAAGGTATATTGGGAGAGCCTTCCCGAGAAATATGAGGGAAAGCGTTTCTACCATATTTCCACCGACGAGGTGTACGGGGCCCTGAAGATGGACGGCTCCCTGTTCACCGAAGAAACAAAATATCAACCGCATAGCCCGTACAGTGCCGCAAAGGCCAGTTCGGACCATTTCGTCCGTGCATTCCACGATACCTACGGAATGCCTACGATAGTGACCAACTGCAGCAACAACTACGGGCCCTATCAATTCCCCGAAAAACTTATACCTTTATTTATCAACAATATCCGCCATCGCAAGCCTCTTCCCGTTTACGGAAAGGGCGAGAACGTGCGGGACTGGCTGTTCGTGGAAGACCACGCACGCGCCATCGACATCATCTTCCATAAGGGGAAGACCGCCGAGACCTACAACATCGGAGGCTTCAACGAATGGAAGAACATCGATATCGTGAAGCTGCTGATTTCCACGGTGGACAGGCTTCTGGGGCGTCCCGAAGGCGCCGACGACGATCTCATCACCTATGTGACGGACCGCGCCGGGCACGACCTGCGCTATGCCATAGATTCCCGCAAGCTCCAGAGAGAACTCGGCTGGGAGCCCAGCCTTCAGTTCGAGGAGGGCATAGAGAAGACGGTCCGCTGGTACCTTGACAATCAGGAGTGGATGGACAACGTCACTTCCGGCGATTACCAGCGGTATTATGAAGATATGTATAAAGGCAGATAACTCCCGTTATGATTCCTCGTAGAGTAGCCGATAATTTCAGGAATATCGTCAACTGGTATTTCAACAAGAGAGTAGCGCCTTTCTGGGCTTTGATCTTGCTGGATACCATACTTTTGCTGGCGACTTCCCTGGTAGTTTATGTGTCGTTCGTGGGCGTTGTGGAAACCAAGCAGGCTTTTCCTCAGCTCATCCTTACTTTCATAGTCCTGCTGATACCTTACATCATCGCTTTCAGGGTGTTCCATACCTACAGGGCGGTGGTGCGCTATTCCTCCTTCGTGGACCTTCTGCAGATCTGTTATGCAATGGTCTCCGGAGCCGTCGTGGCCATAGGTATCCACTATGTCCTCAATGAGTACGCCGGGCGTTTCTTCGCCGAGACCCGTACCGTGCAGATACTGGTGTCATCCGCCATCTCCACGGTGCTGATGATCCTTATCAGGGTCGTGGTGAAGACTCTTTACGACCTGATATACCAGTCTTCCGAGGCGGAACCTGCTTTCGTGTACGGCATACAGAGCGGGGGAATAGGCCTTGCCAAGAGCATACGCAACGAGAAGCCCGCGCGCTTCAGCATAAAGGGATTCATCTCCCACGACCCTTCCCTGGGTTATGCCCATCTGTTGGGAGAGAGGGTTTACGATGCCGACGAGCACCTGCCCGACATCATACGCAAGAACGGGGTGAAGGCCGTGCTGATTTCGCCGCTTCGCCACGAAACCTTCCGCCGCAATCAGCATCTGCAGGACCTGATCATCTCGACGGGCGCCAAGATCTATATGATGCATAAGCCGGATGAGTGGTCTCCCGGCCAGGTCCCGGACCTCAAGCCCGTAAAGATCGAGGATCTCCTTCCCCGCGAGCAGATACAGGTGGATATGGATTCCATAGGTTCGATGATCAAGGGTTCCAAGGTCCTGGTAACCGGTTCCGCTGGTTCCATCGGCTGCGAGCTGGTACGCCAGCTGGCCAAGCTGGGCCCGGCCAAGATGATGCTGCTGGACCAGGCGGAGACGCCCCAGCACGACATACGCATAATGATGGCGAGGGATTATCCCGAGATCGAAGCCAGTGCCATAGTCACTTCCGTCTGCCATTCTTCGAGGATGGACGCGATATTCAACGGTTTCCGTCCCGACTACGTCTTCCACGCCGCTGCCTACAAGCACGTGCCTATGATGGAGGATAACCCGCCGGAGGCTGTGCTCAACAATATCTACGGCACCCGTGTCCTGGCCGACCTTTCCGTGAAATACGGCGCCCGCAAGTTCGTCATGGTTTCCACCGACAAGGCCGTGAACCCCACCAACGTGATGGGCTGCTCCAAGCGCATCTGCGAAATCTATGTGCAGGCGCTCCAGGAGGCCGAGAATTCCGGCAAGGTCAAAGGTAACACCCAGTTCGTGACCACACGTTTCGGAAACGTGCTCGGCTCCAATGGTTCGGTGATTCCTCTCTTCGAGGAGCAGATACGCCACGGCGGCCCCGTGACCGTCACCGACCCTGACATAGTGCGTTACTTCATGCTTATCCCCGAAGCCTGCAAACTCGTCCTCGAGGCAGGAGCCCACGGGGAAGGAGGAGAGATACTTGTATTCGATATGGGAGAACCCGTGAAGATTGCCGACCTCGCCAAGAGGATGATAAGGCTTTCCGGAGCGGAAGGTGTGGAAATCGTATATACAGGGCTGCGTAACGGTGAAAAGCTGTATGAAGAGGTGCTCAGCGACAAGGAGAACACTCTTCCTTCTTTCCACGACAAGATACGCGTCGCCCAGGTCCGCAAGTACGATTATGAAGTGGCGGCCCAGCAGCTCGACGAGCTCTTCACCATCGCCAAGACCTATGAACCTATGTCCACGGTTGCCAAGATGAAGGAAATCGTTCCCGAATTCATCAGTAACAATTCCGTGTACACGAAACTGGATAAGAAACAATAACTCGATGACTTCTAAAGAATATGATGTCATTATAGTGGGGGGAGGAATTACCGGCGCCGCTACGGCGCGTGACTGCGCTTTGCGCGGCCTGTCCACCCTGCTGATAGAAAGAGGAGACATTTGTGACGGAGCTTCGGGCCGTAACCACGGCCTTCTCCATAGCGGCGCCCGCTATGCCGTCACCGACCGCGAAGGCGCCGAAGAGTGCATACGCGAGAACCGTATCCTCCGCCGTATAGCTTCCAACTGCGTAGAACCCACCGAAGGGCTTTTCATCTCCCTTCCCGAGGACGGTCTGGATTACCAGGCCAACTTCATCGCGAAATGCCGCGAGGCGGGCATCGATGCCCAGGCTATCGATCCGGCCGAGGCCCTGCGTCTGGAACCTGCCATCAATCCCCGCATAATAGGCGCCGTCAAGGTGCCCGATGCCTCCGTGGATCCCTTCCGTCTGGTCGATGCCCACATCCTGGACGCTCAGCGTCACGGGGCTGATATAAAGAAGTTTACGGCCGTTGCCTGTCTGGTGAAGGAAAACGGCAGGGTAGTCGGAGTGAAGACCGCGGCCGGCGAGGTCATCCGTTCCCGCGAGGTAGTGCTTGCCGCTGGCATCTGGACCGCAGGCCTTGCCCGCGAAGCCGGCGTCAACATAGGAATGATGCCCAGCAAGGGCGCTCTGGTGATATTCGGGCACAGGATTGCGAATATGGTCATCAACCGTTGCCGCAAGCCTGCCAATGCCGACATCCTTGTCCCCGGCGACGTGGTCAGCGTGCTCGGGACCACCTCGGACAAAGTGCCTATAGAAAGCTGCGATGATATGCGGGCCACTCCGGCCGAAGTGGATCTGCTGCTGCGCGAAGGCGAGCAGCTGGTTCCATCCCTCGCACAAACCCGTATCATACGTGCCTACGCCGGTGTCCGGCCGCTGGTAGTCGCCGATCCCGCAGGGGACGGACGCAATGTCAGCCGCGGAATCGTGCTTCTCGACCACGAGGAGCGTGACGGCGTGCCCGGTCTGATAACCATAACGGGCGGCAAGCTCACCACCTCCAGGCTTATGGCGGAGATGGCTACCGACCTGGTTTGCAAGAAAGTGGGCTCGTCTGCCGTATGCCGCACTGCGGAGCTGCCCCTGCCCGGCTCGGAGGGCCGCAAGCCCAGTTTCGAGGACCCGTTCGTGGAGAGGGCCGCAATAGGCAGACACGGCACCGAAGTGTCCAGGATGGACTTCGGAAAGGGCGGAGAGATTCTCTGCGAATGTGAACACGTCACCCGTGCCGAGATCGCCTATGCGGTCGAGCATTTCGGGGTACGCAATATTTCCGATCTCCGCAGGCATACCCGCATTGGAATGGGTACCTGCCAGGGATCCTTCTGCATACGCAGCGTGGCGGGCGCTCTGGCCGAAATCCTCGCGCCGGACCCTGAAAGCGCCGCCCGTCTTGCAGATGAATTCGTCAGCCAGTACCGCCAGGAGCGCTGGAAGGGGATTACCCCCGTGTTGTGGGGAGATACCCTCAGGGAAGCTGAGTATATGCAAAAAGTGAATGGCAATGAGATTTGACGCTGTTATAATAGGAGGCGGATATGCCGGTTGCACCGCCGCCGGAATCCTTTCGGATGCCGGAATGAAGGTCTGCGTCGTGTCCGAGGGCCTGTCGCTTTCGGTCAGCGGATCAAAGACACCTTACGCCGCCCAATCTGCCCTGCAGAAACGCGGAGTCACCATCCTGCGTGGCGACCGTGCAGTGGGTGCCAAGGTGGAAGACGGCCGCGTGCTCGGCATAACGACCCGTAACCTGGGCCCCGGAACAATGCTGGAGGCCCCGTTCTACATACTTGCCACCGGAAAGTTCTTCTCCCGCGGGCTTCTTTCCGACAAAGAACATATCTGGGAACCCGTGTTCGGGGCCGACGTCGAGTATGGCGCCGACCGTACCAGCTGGTTCGACGAGGATTTCTCGGCGCCCCAGCCCTTCATGGGCTTCGGTGTCAAGACGGATTCCTCGGCCCGCGTCTATGTGGGAGGGAAGGCTCTGGAGAATCTCTTTGCCACGGGAGATATAGTCGCCAAGGGATGCAAGGAGGCCAATGTCACTAAACTGATCGAAGATTATGCTGGAAGGGAATAACAATCTTGAACAATGCCTCAAGTGCAACCTCTGCACCCTGGTATGCCCGATGATGGAGGTTAATCCGGATTATCCCGGGCCCAAGAAAGCCGGCCCCGACGGAGAGCGTTACCGCCTGAAGGACCCCGCCTTCTTCGATTATGCACTGAAATACTGCCTTAATTGCAAGCGCTGCGAGGTGGCCTGCCCCTCCGACGTCCACATAGGCGATATGATACAGACCGCACGCATCCTCTACGGATCCCAGGCCAAGAGGAAGGGCCTGCGCGGCCTGAGGGACTGGACCCTGGCTTCCACCGACCTGGTGGGAAGCCTTGCTTCGCCCTTTGCTCCCATAGTGAACGGAACGCTCAAGCTGAAGCCGGTCAAGTCCGTGATGGACAGTGTGTTGGCCGTAGATAAGCACCGTACCTTCCCCAAGTATTCCGCCAAGAAATTCGTGAATTGGTTCCGCCGCCAGGACCAGTCTTCATTCAGCAAGTTCGTCTCATATTTCCACGGCTGCTATGTGAACTATAACTATCCCGCCCTGGGCCAGGCCTTCGTAAAGGTGATGAACTCTGCCGGCTACGGGGTGCATCTTCTCGAAAAGGAAAAATGCTGCGGTGTGGCTCTGATGAGCAATGGATTCGCCGACAAGGCCCGCCGCCAGGGAGAAGTGAACCTGGCCTCGATCCGCAAGGCCGTGGCGGCAGGGGAGGTAGTGCTGACCACCTCTTCCACCTGTACCTTCACCATGAGGGACGAGTACCCCGACGTGCTCGGCCTGACCAACGGCGACGTGCGCGATTCTCTGATGCTCAGCACCAAGTGGCTCTACGAAAAGATATCTGCAGGAGAACTTAAGCTGAAATTCCGCAAGAACTTCAGTAAGAAGGTGATATATCATACCGCCTGCCATATGCAGAAGATGGGTTGGCAGGTCTATTCCATAGCTTTGCTGAACCTGATTCCGGGTGTGGAACTGACCGTGCTCGACCAGAACTGCTGCGGTATAGCCGGCACCTTCGGATTCAAGAAAGAGAACTATCCTTTCTCCCAGCAGATAGGATCCAAACTTTTCGAGGACATACGCAGGTCCGCCACTCCCGATGCCGTGGTCTCCACCGACTGCGAGACCTGCAAGTGGCAAATAGAAATGAGCACCGGTATGAAGGTGCTCAATCCTATAGAAATTATTGCGGAGGCGCTCGACCGTTAGGCGAACTCTATCCTTTCGATGAAACACACCAGGTCGCCGGCTTTTCCGGTGACGTACCAGACATCGCCTTCCTGCGCAAGCTCGAAGGCGACTTCTTCTCCATAATGTACTTCGCGCTGATAGTTCACCTGGACGTCCTTCACCAGATGGCTCTTCACATAATCCACGGGGATGAGGTCCAGGACCCACTGGGTGTAGGCGCAGTTGTTTGCGTGCCCGTTGGTGTCGATGTCGGACCACACCACCTTGTGCGTCCCGGCTTCTGTCCGGGGCAGGTCGCGGGGGATGATAAGTTTGGAGCAGAAGGGGAGGGTGTCTTCGCTGTAATGGAAGGATGCGTCGAATCCAAGTTCACCCCTGAAGAGACTGCGCTCGCCGGCATCCACGACGGTCCAGGCGGATGTCCCCAGCATTATAGGCACGTCGGGGGCGGACTCGCGCACCATACGGAAATTACGGTGCCAAAGAGGCCCGACCTGCCCGCGGGACCAGGTCTGGAGAATGACTTCATCTCCCCAGGAAGGGCAGTCCAGAATGCTGAAGTGGATGCGGTTCAGCGCCCAGAAAAGATTTCTGGAACGCATTACGTCCGGGCCGCATTGGCAGAAGTCAGAGCCTTTATAGGCGATTTCCTGAAGCAGATGCTGCAGGCTGACCGTCTTGAGCCTGGCGTTCTGGTCGGCTTCGTAGCTGTTGATTTCCAGCTTGCGTGAAACTATAGGGGCTTTATCCATTACTACTTGATTCCTTTCAGATTCGCTTTGGGCACGAGGAAGAATTTGAGCGTGCCCTTGGTGCAGAGTTTACCGTTGACTTTGGCGGTGGCTTCCACTACGACGAGCGGGGGACGCAGGTCCACAAGCTTGGCGCTGGTGCAGACGGTGTCGCCGGGGAAGGCCGAATTCTTGAATTTGACATCATCCAGGCCCGCGTACATCGCAGTGTTGTCCTTGAGCATTTCGCTGGGAATCAGGAGCACGCTGCCCTGGGCCATTATCTCGCACATCACGACGCCGGGCACTACCGGATATCCGGGGAAATGGCCCTGTACGAACCAGGCATCCTGGGGGATAGTGTATTGGGATTCTACGTGTCCGTCCTCGAATAAGGAGCTTTCGTCGACCAGAAGCATCGGTGCTCTGTGGGGGATGATGGTTTGAATTTCTTCTCTGTTCATTGATTTAGGTTTTTAGTAAATGTGTGCAAAAATAACTAAATTTGCTTGATTTAAAACATTTCGTATGCAAACCATGGACCAAAAGGACTTCGGTTTTATCCGGGTTGCGGCAGTCACGCCTCGGGTTTATCTCGCAGATACACGGAAGAACGCAGCAGAGATTATCCGTCTCGCAGCTGAGGCGGCAGACGGTGGAGCGTCAGTCGTGGTTTTCCCGGAATTATGCACTACGGGCTACAGCTGCGCCGATCTTTTCTCCCAGACAAAGCTTCTGGAAGGGGCCGAGAAGGCCGTGGAGGAGATAGCCTCCGCCGCCATCCATTCCGGCGTCCTGGTTTTGGTAGGCGCCCCTGTGCGCTGCGCTGGAAGGCTCTACAACTGCGCCGTGGCCATCAAGGGCGGAAAGATACTGGGAATAGTTCCCAAGACCTACCTGCCCAATGCGGCCGAGTTCTATGAGGCCCGCTGGTTCGAAAGCGGTGCAGCCGTGGACAGGCAGATCGGCTATGCCGGCCAGTCCGCCAGGCTATGTGCCAGGCAGCTTTTCAGCGTTGGCAAGGCCGTCGTGGGCGTGGAGATATGCCAGGACCTCTGGGTCCCCGTTCCCCCCAGCAGCTACGCCGCCGTCGCGGGAGCCAACATCATCGCGAATCTCTCCGCATCCAACGAATCCATACTCAAACACGAATACAGGAAGATGCTGGTATCTTCCACCTCCGCCAGGCTGAATGCCGGCTATATCTACGCCAGCTGCGGCTATGGGGAGTCCACTTCCGACCTGGTTTGGGCCGGATCCTCGCTCATCTACGAAAACGGGTCCCTGCAGGCCGAGAACGAGCGTTTCTCCCGCGAATCCTCCATTATCTATGCGGACATAGACGTGGAGAGGCTGGATACCGTCCGCGCCAAGAACCCTAATTTCCGCGATGCCCTCGGCGAACGCAGCTTCACCGTGCAGGATGGGGGAGAGGCCTTCCCTACGGACTTCGGAAAGAAGCTTTACAAGGCCGTGGATGCCCATCCCTTCGTGCCTTCCGGCGATGAACTGGGAGAGCGTTGCCGGGAGATACTTTCAATCCAGGTCACCGGCCTATGTAACCGCCTGGAGCATATAGGATGTAAGAAAGCCGTCGTGGGAATCTCGGGAGGCCTTGATTCGACCCTGGCCCTTCTGGTCACCGCCCTGGCCTTCGACCGCCTGGGACTGGACCGCAAGGGGATCATCGGCATCACCATGCCGGGATTCGGCACCAGCTCCCGCACCAAGAGCAATGCGGACGTGCTTATGGAAAAACTTGGCGTAGAGTCCCGCGAGGTGTCCATAGTGCCCTCCGTGACCCGTCATCTCGAAGATATAGGCCATCCCCTGGATCAGCTTGATACCACCTACGAAAATGCGCAGGCCCGCGAGCGTACGCAGATACTTATGGACATCGCAGGGCAGGAGGGTGGCATAGTGATCGGCACCGGGGACCTTTCCGAACTTGCCCTCGGCTGGTGCACCTACAACGGTGACCACATGTCCATGTACGGTGTAAATGCCTCAATACCAAAGACACTTGTTCGCTATCTGGTAGCTTATTTTGCAGATATTTACGACAATCTAAGGGAAGTGCTTCTAGACATACTTGATACACCGGTAAGTCCAGAGCTTCTTCCACCAGTAAATGGAGAAATAGTACAAAAGACAGAAGATAAGATCGGACCTTACGAGCTTCATGATTTCTTCCTATATTATGTAATGAGATTTGGATTTATGCCAACAAAGATCTTCACCTTAGCAAAGAAGGCCTTTGTAGAGCCGGGAACCTACGATGAAGATACAATCGTGAAGTGGCTTAAGAATTTCTACTCAAGATTCTTTGCACAGCAGTTCAAGAGAAGCTGTCTTCCAGACGGACCAAAGGTAGGAAGCATAGCAGTCAGCCCAAGAGGAGACCTTCGTATGCCATCAGATGCGGTAAAGGCACTCTGGATGCAGGATATAGAGAATATTGAACTTTAATAGTAAAAACGTGCATAATAAGCTTTACTTAAAGGCATCTAAGAAAAGCAATATGTTAAAACGCTACAGTAAAGCGATATGTAAAAGCACTGCAGTAAAGCAATATTCAAAAGCACTACAGTAAAGCGATATGTAAAAGCACTGCAGTATAGCAATACTCAAAAGCACTACAGTAAAGCAATATGTAAAAGCAGTAAAAAGTAGTACATCAAAAGAGATAAAAGCAGTAACAAAATATTGCAAAATAACAAAAAATGGAAATTGAATATAAAGAATATGAGCACTGCCGTTTATGTGCAAGAAACTGCGGAATAAACCGCTATGAAAGGGCAGGCTATTGCGGAATGGGCGCAGGACTCCTAGCAGGAAGGGCAGCCCTGCACTACTGGGAGGAGCCTATAATATCAGGAAAAGAAGGCGCGGGAGCAGTGTTTTTTACAGGTTGTTCGCTGCGCTGTGTATTCTGCCAGAATTACAATCTTGCGCACTGCTTAGAAGGGGGAAATAACTCCTCAAAGGCTCTTACAGCGTATAGGCTCTCAGAAGTCTTTCTAAGACTTCAGGAAGAGGGTGCAAATAACATAAACCTGGTAACAGGAACGCACTATGTACCTCATATAGCAAAAGCCATAGAAAAAGCAAAAAATGCGGGGCTAGAAATACCAGTACTATACAATACAGGTACCTATGACAATTTGGAAACTGTTAAAATCCTTGATGGACTTGTTGATATTTATCTTCCAGATCTAAAATATGTGGATAAAAGCATAAGCGGAAGGTATTCTAGGGCAAAGGATTATTTTGAAGTAGCCACAGCAGCCATAGCAGAAATGTATAGGCAGGTAGGAAAGCCTAAATTTGTAGTAAAGAAAATAGGCACTAGAAACTATGTGTCATTAAAATCAGAAGAAATAAAAGAAAATGAAAAATTGGATAATGACCAGGAAATACTCATGCAAAAGGGTGTGGTAATAAGGCATATGATGTTGCCAGGAGCACTGCTAGACTCAAAGCGCATAGTAAAATATGT
>JAEEGK010000980.1_pt1 | contig 71364 bp, 47 predicted proteins | sample 8958771 | NCBI WGS metagenome assembly JAEEGK01 (sample SAMN16246547, study PRJNA631951) | gut metagenome | biome: gut microbiome; feature: rumen; material: SC-attached | host: Bos | place: Iran: Karaj | collected 2018-10
CCCTTGCCATGGCAGATGTTGCAGCTGACGTCCACCTCGGCGGAAGGCTCGGTGAAGGGGAAGTAGGAGGGACGCATGCGGATCTCGGTCTCGGGGCCGAACATCTCGCGGGCGAACAGCAGGATGGCCTGCTTGAGGTCTGCGAAGGTAACGTCCTTGTCCACATAAAGACCCTCTACCTGATGGAAGATGCAGTGGGCGCGGGCCGATATGGCCTCGTTGCGGAACACACGGCCGGGGCACACTACGCGGATGGGAAGGCTTCCCTTTTCCATGGTGCGGACCTGCACGGAGGAGGTGTGGGTGCGGAGCAGCAGCGGGTTCACATGGCCGGTGCTCACGAAGAAGGTATCCTGCATCTCGCGGGCCGGGTGGTTCGGCGGGAAGTTCAGGGCCTCGAACACGTGGTAGTCGTCCTCGATTTCGGGACCTTCGGCCACGTCGTAACCGAATTTGCGGAAGATGTCCACAATCTGCTGGCGGACGATGGAGACGGGATGGCGGCTGCCCAGCGGGAAGGCGTCACCCGGCATGGAAAGGTCTTCCTTGGGGGCGGCGGCCACGGCGGCCTGCTCGGCGGCTTCCTTCAGCTCTTCAATCTTGGCGGCTGCTGCTTTTTTGAGTTCGTTCAGTTTCTGGCCATACTCGCGCTTGAGTTCGGGGGCGACGGTGCGGAACTCCTCCATGAGGGCGGTCACCTCGCCTTTCTTGCCCAGGAAACGGATACGGGCTTCCTCCACCTCTTTCTGGGTAGAGGCTTTGAGATTGTTCAGCTCGCTTAAAATCTGTTCAATCGCTTCTTTCATACCTATATATTACTTTTTATTCTTTCTCTTGTCACGGGCCTGCTGCGCCTTCTTTCCGCCGGTCTTCCAGTACTTTTTCCACTGTTCGTCGGTGAAGAAACGCTTGTAGCTGGCATCAACCTGCTCCATCCACTTGTCCTGGATGGCGATGTAGAGGTCGCTGTTCTCTACCTTGGCGCTGGACAGGCGTTCCAGTTCCACGGTCATCTCCTTGTAGTCGTGGGTAAGGGTGGAGTCCACGTAGAACTCCTGCCAGTACTCCAGGTCCAGCAGGCTGGAAAGGCGCTGTACCTCCTTGTCGATGAACTCCAGAAGCTGCTTATCCTTCTGCTCCTGCGTCATGGGACCCTGATTCTGGGCCGAAACGAGACCGCTCGAAATAGAAAATAACAGCATGACTGTCAATGTATAACAAAATTTCATATCTTTGTGCATTGATGTCGAACGACAAAATTACGCAATTAATCGAAAACGCCCAAATACAAGCAGGAAAACAAGGCGAAAAAAGTTGTTAATAGAACCTTTTTATTAAAACTGTTTACATAAAACTAACCTTTTAACCTAATGCGTATGATTAAACACACTATTTGCATTGTCGTATCTATTCTATTGTGCTTAGATATGCTGGCGCAAAGCGATTTGTCGTCCTTAAACTCCCAATCTAGAGAGAGCGCTCGCGAATTAGAAGATATTCCGGAATTGCGCAATAAACTGGATGACATGTTTAAATCTCTGGACAAGAGAAAAATTCCTACAGGGTTATTGCTTGATTACGCTGTTGAACTCACGGATATAACTGCTTATGACGGTGTCATTCGTGATGATAATTTCATGAATGCAAAAACATTTGAGTACATCTTGCGTACCATTCGTTCTTCAGCCGTATCAGCAAAGCCATTCCAAGAAGTGTCTTTTATTACTTCATCCATGAATCTTTCGAGAACGGATTCTTCTATTCCCGTAAGCATAGCTGCTTTTCGGTATAATCAGATTGCGCCCAACGCCTTGAGCGATTCTTTAATAACATATATTGACAGTGAGCAGATTGTGAAAGATCGGTTCGGCTCCTTGGATGATACTTTTACTGCGAGTGATGATAAGTCTATTGTTGAAGAAGATGAGAAAAGCAAAATAGATAGTCAAACCGCACGGCATAATCCTGGTTCGCCAGAATCGTTCGTGAAGAAATGGATTAACCCTTATACGGAGAGGATTGTTTTTGCTGCATCACCTTGTGAGAACATAGTAAGAACTCCATATGTTAACTATTCATTCTCTAGTAATTGGGTATTCTCTAACCTTGATATTTTAAGCATTGAGTTTGATGCTGGAATAGGTCAAGGATATCAACCAATCAACCTTTCTGGAGATTCTTTTTTCGTATACTATGGTGGACAAGGGGGATTGTTTGAAACAAAAACCAAGGTTACCCTCTCGGATGGTACTGTACTGCAGTCTCATAGTGCAATCTATGTTCTGGTGTATGACCCTACTCCCGTGCCTACAATGGCAATAGATGAGACCCTTTATTTTGAGTCAAGAGTTACTGCCCAGAATCATACGCCGAAAGCCACCGTTAGTATAAAGTATTCAAGAACTAACCTCTTAAATGTACTGGAGAACCCTCTCATTGTGGCCGAGGGTTTCGATCCGTTCTCACATATACTATCCAGCCCAAGTGGTTCTACTTCCATTGATGATCTTTCGAATAGCTATCTTAGAAATATATATGACATAGTGTATATTGACTGGAATGATAGTTGTGCCCCTATAGAGTTGAACGCGGATATCCTTATCCAAGTTATTCAGTGGGTTAATAATCACAAATCTAGCGGCAATAGCAATGTGGTGTTAGGCTATAGCATGGGTGGGCTTGTCGCGCGATATGCACTTTGCAAAATGGAAGAAGAAGGAATATCGCATGATACATCGGCATATATCAGTTATGATTCCCCGCACTTGGGAGCACATGTCCCACTTGGGTACATGTATTTAGCACGTGACGTGTTCAATACAACACATCTGGATGCATATTTGAATGAACTTCCTGATATTTTTGGCGTAGCGGTCTATGCGTATTTTGTATACTCCTTACTTACTGATAAAGATTTAAGAAACAATTATAAAGAAATAACCGCTCTTGCGAATGCGCCTTCCGTACAACAAATGCTCTACTACTACGTTAATAGAGAGGGAGTGCTGGACAACCATGTCCATCAAGAATGGCAAAGGACTCTTGCATCAATGGGCTTTCCTAGTGGGACAGCGTCTTTGCCCCTTAATAGAATAGCAATATCAAACGGCGGAAGCGTTGTGCCTTCCCCCCAATACTATTTTTCATTAAATGCCAACCTTCAGGCGAATGAGGGCGTTGTTGCATTGGCAAATCTTATAGGGACTGCTTTGTCTTTTAGTTTTAAAAACTTGCTGATGTTGATTCTTCCCCATCGTGTTACCTATGAATTTCAGGCTGGAGTTTCCCCGTGTGTGTTTACTAATCAGGAAATCTACTCGGCAAAGATCACAGTTAAGAAGAGGTTTTTGTGGATCTTTAACGTAGAGACCGTCCCGTTTGAAAAGCATGTGTACAACCCGTTAGAAGAGTATCCAATCGAAATGGCGACGTCTTCGTATTATGACCTACCAATGTCAACATCTTCCACACCTACTTATTGGGAGGTTGAAGAAAAGAATGACTCCTCGTGTGTAGATTATCGATATAAGATCAGTGCTTATACACGTTTTGGCTTTATTCCAACTGCAAGTTCTTTGTGCTATGGGAGTGCCTTTGCTCCTAATCCGAGCCAGTATCATGCTGATTTTCAGGACAAACCTCTTGATAAACTCAAACAAACGCCTTTTCACACCTATTATGTTGACGCTCAGTCAACTCGCCATATATCAGACATCAATCAGGCATACTATTGGATGAAGAAAGCAATCGATTTCAAAATAATAGGGCCTAATACAATTGTTACTGGAGATAGTCTATCCGTTTCTCCATCATATTATTATGGAGGACAATGGTCAACTAGTAATTCAGAGGTCGCAACTGTAGACATTGATGGTAAGGTTAGTGTGTATAGACGAGGCACTGTTAAAGTTTCATATTCGGGGGTTGACCCTGGTGGCCATCCGTTCTTTTTCACGCGAACTTTTCTTGCCGGCGGGATGCCCAAGTTTAAACTAACATCCTACGGTGTGCCGTATACTGTCCCAAATCCTCCTTATCGAGAGTTTTGGATTACGGCGAATTATGTCGGAGATTCGGGAGTTGGTTTAACTCCGACAAAATATTTGTGGGCGGATAACGAAACTGATGGGCTCAGTATGCCAATTAACGGCCCCGCGCCGTCGATTAATTGGGTTGAAGAACGCGGATTTACTCATAGCGTAAAGGTCCCTCTCCAAGAGACAAGATATGTTCTTTTCAAGGCTTATTTTGGCGACATCGTGTCACCGATTGCTGTTATTAGATGTGATAACCCTAAGCATTTTGACGAGAATGTTTACGTATTGATTAACGGAGAGCTTGTTCCTGTCCCTATTCACCATTTTGAAACCATCGAGGATGATTCAATGTCATCCTCATTTGAAAATCTTGAACGCGAACGTACTGGCTATACTTACCGATTCGAAGAACAAGAAATAGAGTTTAGTTCGAGACCGGATAACACTACCATATTGTCGGCTTTTATGCAGAACGAATCTTTTGTACGGAAGGTTAAGGAACTAAAACCATGGGGGGAGAAGTTTTTTGTCGCTATTCCATTCCAAGTAACAGACAATACCACCGGGGAAGTTTTTGATGCATATTATAAATTATATTATCGTGAAAATGAGTAAAATTCGAATCTATCCAATTATTCTTGTGGGTGTCCTTTCGTGCGGATGCTATGTTGAAAGGGAACAAGACGATTCTTCCTCTATTTCCAGCGAGGTGTCAGAACCGCATATTCGCATAACAACAAAATCCTCAATAGAGGATGACTGCTCTGATTTACAATTTGACCCCTTGTTTATTCTGTTACAATTCACCGATTGGAAGGATGGAGCCCCTGTGCTTCTCATCAGTCAATCAACGGCAGAGGAGCTCGGGATTGATTCAACCACATATTTGCAATACGTAGAGAATTTAACACGCTAAATACTATGGAAATGGGATTTAAAGTTGCCCTCATTGGGCTGATGTCAGTCGCCGTTTCTTGCAGCGAGCTAAAGAAAGAGAAACAACTGGAGGAAACCAGCGACGGGCGAAACACCTTGTCCTTTGAGCTTGACGGAGTGGCAGTGAAACAGCTTGAAGACGGGGGTGGAACTATAATAGATTACGGTGGAAAATTGTTTTCGGCCACCAAGTGGTCTTATGCGGCGTTTGATATTGAAAAAGAAACGGGTACCGTAATGGTAAGGGCCATCCTGGATTCTAAAGATTATCATGAATTACGTTTTTGTTTCCCCGAAGATGATCTGCGGCAAGGAGTTTGCAGCCAACTGGAGGCCTCATTTGTATATGCCATTTTGCCAGAGATAAGGAAATCCTACGAAGTAGAACCCGGTTGGAATAGAACTGAGACTATTCGGGAAGCCGAGTATGGGTATGCAACAATCTCTGACGCTTCATTGAGCATTCGAACGTGGACTACCAATAAAAATGGAGTGCCCATTCTTGCCGGTAATTTTTCCTTCTCCGGACATCTTACCGACAGTTTAGGTAATGTCGTTCATTTTCAGGCAAAGAAGGGAGTATTCGATATAACGGATGATCCCTATCGTCCTCGAAAAGAGCATGCGGGTGGCAAATGGGGAAGATTTGAGTAAGGTTTATTTTTGTTTAGATGCGTAATTTCTTCAACTGTATTTTGCCCATCGTCGCGGCCCTGGCAATGTCGGCCGAAGGCGAAGCCTGCACCAACGTGATCGTCACCCGCGGCGCCACGCGCGACGGGTCTGTGCTGGTATCCTATGCGGCCGATTCCCATACCCTCTTCGGCGAGCTGTACTACAAGCCCGCGAAGGACTGGAAGGCCGGCAGCATGCTTCCCGTCTATGACTGGGATACGAACCGCTATCTGGGCGAAATCGAGCAGGTTCCCCACACCTATCAGACGGTGGGCAACATGAACGAGTTCCAGGTCATCATCACCGAGACCACCTGGGGCGGACGTCCCGAACTGGAAGACAAGAAGGGCGGCATCGATTACGGCTCCCTCATCTATATCGCCCTGCAGCGCTCCAAATCGGCCCGTGAGGCCATCGACGTCATCGTGGACCTGGCCAACACCTACGGTTATGCCTCCGAGGGAGAGACCTTCTCCATCGCCGACAAGAACGAAGCCTGGATCATGGAACTCGTCGGCAAGGGCATGAACATGAAGAACGGCGTCAATACGCAGAAGGGTATCGTCTGGGTGGCCATCCGCATCCCCGACGGCGCCATCAGCGCCCACGCCAACCAGGCGCGCATCGGCAAATTCCCCCTGGACGACCCCGACAACTGCCTCTACGCTCCCGACGTGATTTCCTTCGCCCGCCGCAAGGGCTATTTCGACGGCCTGGACAGCGAGTTCAGCTTCAAGAAGGCCTACTGCCCCATCGACTTCGGCACGGTGCGCGGCTGCGACGCCCGCGTATGGTCGGCCTTCAATATCCTCACCGACGGCTGGTTCTCCTTCTACGACGAGAACGGCAAGGCCGTCACGCGCGACGCCTACACCTACCTCGACTATGTGCTGGGCAACGACCTTAGCGGAGACCTTCCCCTCTACGTCTATCCCCGCAAGAAGGCCGGCGTAAAGGAGATTGCCGATGTCATGCGCGACCACTACGAAGGTACGCCGATGGATATGACGCAGGACATCGGCGCAGGCGGCAACGCCCTCCCGTACCGCTGGCGTCCCATGGAGTTCTCCTTCGACGGCAAGACCTATGTGAACGAGCGCGCCATCGCCACGCAGCAGACCGGTTTCTGGATGGTGGGACAGGCCCGCAACTACGTCCCCGACGTAGTGGGTGGTATCCTGTGGTTCGGCACCGACGATGCCGCCACCTCCTACCTCACCCCCATCTACACCAGCATCACCAAGGTGCCCGAATGCTTCCGCGAAGGAAACGGAGACCTGCTGCACTATTCTCCCACTTCTTCCTTCTGGATCAACAACCGCATCTCCAATGCCTGCTACAAGATGTATAATGTAATGGCTCCGCACGTGCGCGCGAAGATCGACGCCTTCGAATGGGACCAGACAGAGCGCAAGACCCACACCGTTGACAGCATGGCCGTCATCCTGTACAACCAGGTGGCCATCAAGATGCAGAAGAAGCTCTCCTCCAAAGGAGACGTCATGATCTCCCGCACCCCCTTCGCCAAAGTGGTGAAATACGTCACGGATTACAGCGTCAAGACCGCCCAGGACCAGTTCGCTGCCTGGCAGAATCTGGAAGTGGAACTGCTGGTGAAGTACATCGACGGTAACGTGAAGCCCCAGAACGAGGACGGCTCCTTCAAACACTCCGAATACACCGAAGGCCAGCCCGAAAAGATCGAGCAGCCCGGCTACACCGAACTCTGGAAAGAGACCGTAGCCCAGGAGCACGGCGAACTCATCCGCGTCCCGGAAGAATAATTCCCCACACAGCATCATCCCAGCGGCGACCCCATTAGGGTTGCCGCTTTTTTTGTGTAACCTGCCAAAATGGCAGGAAATGGGCGGAAGGAACGGAGATTGATGGTGTTAGAGGCGAAAAAGGAGATAATATTATGGCAGACAACAGTAACAACACATTCCTCGACAGGTTTGCCATTAACCTGAACGAGCGGGCTGCGCAGGGTAAACTGGACCCTGTGATCGGCCGTGACGACGAGATTCGCCGTGTGCTGCAGATCCTGAGTCGCCGCACCAAGAACAACCCTATCCTGGTGGGCGAGCCGGGTGTAGGTAAAACGGCCATTTCCGAGGGCATTGCCCAGAACATAGTGAACGGGCAGGTGCCCGAGAACCTGAAATCCAAGAAAGTCTATTCCCTGGACATGGGCGCCCTGATTGCGGGTGCCAAGTATCAGGGCGAATTCGAAGAACGGCTGAAAGGCGTCGTGAAGGAAGTCGTGGACAGCGCCGGTGAGATCATCCTGTTCATCGACGAAATCCACACCCTCGTCGGTGCCGGCCGCTCCTCCGGCGCCATGGACGCCTCCAACATCCTCAAACCCGCCCTTGCGCGCGGTGAGCTGAGGACCATCGGCTCCACCACCCTGGACGAATACCAGAAGTACTTCGAGGCCGACAAGGCCCTGGAGCGCCGATTCCAGATGGTCATGGTGGACGAGCCCTCACCGGCCGAATCCATCGCCATCTTAAGAGGCCTGAAGGAACGCTACGAGAACCACCACAAGGTGCGCATCGAAGACGACGCCCTCATCGCCGCCGTGAACTTGAGCCACCGTTATATCACCAGCCGCTTCCTGCCGGACAAGGCCATCGACCTGGTGGACGAAGCCGCCTCCAAGCTGCGCCTGGAGATGAACTCCGTCCCCGAACCCATCGACGACCTCAACAGCGCCATCCGCCAGAAGGAGATCGAGCGCGAGGCTATCAAGCGCGAAGGGACATCGGCCAAACGCGACAAGCTGGAGGCTGAGCTCAAGGAGCTGCAGGAAAAGCGCGACGTGCTCATGAAGCGCTGGAATGAGGAAAAGGAGACATTAAATGGCCTCCAAACCGCCCGCCAGGAGCTCGAAGAGCTGGGCCACCAGGCCAGGACGGCCGAGCGCAACGGCGACTACGCAAAAGTGGCCGAGATCCGCTACGGCAAGATGGCCGCCACCCAGAAGCGCATCGAAGCGCTCACCGCCAAGGCTGCCTCGATCAAGGACCCCATCGTCACCGAAGCCGTGACGCCGCAGGACATCGCCGAGGTCGTGGCCAAATGGACCGGCATCCCCGTCAACCGCATGCTCGAGAGCGAAAAGGAGAAGCTCCTCCGCATGGAAGCCGAACTGCACAAGCGCGTCGTCGGCCAGGATGAAGCCATCCGTGCCGTGGCCGATGCCGTCCGCCGCAGCCGTGCGGGCCTTTCGAACGAGAAAAGGCCGATAGGCTCCTTCCTCTTCATGGGTACGACCGGCGTAGGTAAGACCGAACTGGCCAAAGCCCTGGCCGAGTTCCTCTTCAACGACGAGAACATGATGACCCGAATCGACATGAGCGAGTACCAGGAGCGGCACACCGTGTCCCGTCTGGTCGGCGCGCCTCCGGGATACGTCGGCTACGACGAAGGCGGCCAGCTCACCGAGGCCGTAAGGCGGAAACCCTACTCCGTAGTGCTGCTGGACGAGATTGAGAAAGCCCACCCGGACGTGTTCAACGTCCTGCTGCAGGTGCTGGACGACGGCCGCCTGACCGACAACAAGGGCCGCACCGTGGACTTCAAGAATACCATCCTCATCATGACCTCCAACGCCGGGGCCGATATCATCCAGAGCTACATGGAGCGCCTGCCCGAAGTGAACGGCGTGGACATGGAAGCCCTCACCCGTCGCCGGAGCCTTCTGGAAGAGTGCCGCGGCAAGGTGCTGGACGTGCTGAAAGCCAGCGTCCGCCCCGAGTTCCTGAACCGAATCGACGAAATCATCATGTTCGAGCCGCTCACCAGGGCCGATATCCGCGACATCCTGCACATCCAGGAACACGAATTGCAGCAGCGCCTGGCCCAGAACGACATCACGGTCGAGTTCACGCCCGCCTTCGAGGACTACATGACCGACCACGGGTACGACCCCGCCTACGGTGCCCGTCCCGTGAAACGGCTCATGCAGCGCGAACTGGTGAACCTCCTGGCCCAGCGCATCCTGGAAGGAAGCATCCGGAAAGACTCCGTGGTCCAGGTGGACTCCGCCGGCGGCGAAGTCGTCGTCAAGAACCGATAAACAAAAAGAACGGTGGCCCGAAGGTCACCGTTCTTTGTTTTTCTAAACTCTGTCCGAATTACTCGGCCACTTCCGGGTTCTCCTGGGAGATGGGGAAGGCGGGGGTTTCGTCGGCTGCCTGCTCGGTCTGGTTCAGGATTTCGGTGGAGAGGGCGTCGTTGGTGCCGCGCTGGGTAGCGCCGCGGCCGACGAAGACCGTGATCACGGAAACGACCAGGATGAAGGTCACCAGGTACCAGGTAGCTTTCTCCAGGATGGTAGCGGTCTGGCGAACGCCGAGGGTCTGGTTAGCGGAGGTGAAATTGGTAGCGAGGCCGCCGTCCTTGCCGTTCTGCAGGAGGACGACTGCAATCAGGAGGATGGCTGCGATGATAATCAGAACAACCAGGGTAGTGAATGCTGCGTTCATGTATAGTTTATTTTTTTATTAGTCTAATTGGCCCAATTTGTCAATAAGGGATGCAAAGTAAGCACTTTTTTCCGGAATATCCAAAATCAGACGGGAATAAATGCGTTTGGCCTCCTCGTATCGGCCCTGTTCTACAAATATTTGCGCCAGCGTCTCGGTGGCGAAGCGCTCGGCAATCTGGATGGTCTCTTCTTCCCGTACGGTGACCTCCGCGGGGGCTTTTCCGGCCAGGCGGGAGAACACATGGTCCGAGCCTTCCCGCACCTTGTCGTACTGCGCCTGGGAGAAATAGTCTCCTCCTACTACGCGCACGGAATGCACCGGTGCGGCTTCCGGCTGGGGGACGGAGGGCTCCATGTAAGAGGCCAGCAGGTTCTCGGCGTCTTTGTCCGAGCAGTCCACGCGGCGGCGGCCCCGAACCAGGTCGGAGAACTTGCCGCGGTCTGCCACGTACAGGGCCTGGGCCGCGAACTCTTCTTCGCTCCAGGCGTTCTCGCCCATGGCGAACATGCGGCGGCACAGCTCCAGGCGGGCGGCTGCGTACCAGGGATACAGGTTCACCACACCCGTGAGCTCGTCCAGGGTGAGGGCGTGGATGTCGATATGCTTGGAGGGCGTTACCATTGGGCGACGGTTGCGTTGAAGATGTCTTCTACCAGTTTTTCGATGATGGTCACGCAGAGGTCTCCCTCCACGGCGTCCAGGGAAAGGGTGGAATCGAAGTCCTCGTAGGCGCTGAACGTCTTGTTGGTGACGTCGTCCTCGGGATATTTCTTATTGGAAAAATCGATCTTGACGGTAACGGTGAGGCGGTTCTGGGCGGCCTGTTCGTCGGCTGTCACGGCCACGGCCTTTACGTCGTAACCGGTGATCTCGCACACCAGTTCCAGATCTCCGTCCATGTCCACCTGCTCCAGGCGGGTGAGTTTGCGGAACTTCTCCTGAAGGGCCTCGGTCATCTCTCCCGAGAGGGAAGGGTTCACGCGCAGCGCCTTGTATTCCACATAGGGGATGGTGATGGTGTTCACGTCGGGCTGGATGGAAGTGCCTGTGAAAGAATAGATTCCACAGGAAACGACCAGGGCGGCTAGCGCGAGTATGCTGGCGATGCGTTTCATTATTTTCTACGGTATTCGGGCGGAAGTTTGCGGTACAGGGTGCGTTCGCTCATGCCCAGTTCCTCGGCGGCCTTCTTGCGGTTGCCGTGGTACTTCTCCAGGGCCTGGCGGATGAGGTCCTCCTCGTTGCGGCGGACGCTCAGCGAGCCTTCCTCCTCCGGCTCTTCGCGGGTTTCCAGGTGTACGATGGGCCGATGGGCGGTGAACTCCTCCTCTCCCTGCCATTCGGCCTCGTCCATGGCGGGCGCGGCGTGGGTTGTCGGCGCAGGCAGTTCGCGGCGGTCGATGCGGGCCTTCAGGGCGTCCACCTCCTGCTTGAGGTCGAAGATGGCCTTGAAGATGGCCTGGCGCTCGTCGGCGCTGAAGGCGGGGCCGCTGCTCTGCTGGGCCGAGGGACCCTCGTACAGGACGGGGATGGGGTCTCCCTCCTCCCGGGGCATCAGGGGCATGAGGTCCTGCGCGCTCAGTTCGATGCGCTGCAGGGTGGGGGTGACCTTCACCGACAGCTGGGCCGTGAGGCTCTGGGTGAAGCCCTGTAGCTGGCGGATGTTACCCGGCCAGCGGTACTGTTCCAGCAGATGGATGGCGTCCGGGCGGAGGCTGATCTTGCACATGCCGTTCACCTCCGAGAAGTCGGACGTGAACTTACGGAACAGCAGGTAGATATCCCCGTGGCGTTCGCGCAGGGGAGGGATGCGGATCTGGGCCGCGGAAAGGCGGAAGTAGAGGTCTTCGCGGAACTTGCCGCGCTTGACGGCTTCGTACAGGTGTACGTTGGTGGCGGCGACGACGCGGACGTCCGTGTGCTCCACCTTGTTGGAGCCCACCTTGCGGTACTCGCCGCTCTGCAGCACGCGCAGCAGCAGGGCCTGGGACTCCAGGGGAAGCTCGGCGATCTCGTCCAGGAAGAGCGTGCCGCCATCGGCCTCCTCGAAATAACCCTTGCGGTTGTCCACCGCGCCGGTGAAGGAGCCTTTCACATGGCCGAAGAGCTCCGAGTTGACCAGTTCCTTGGGAAGGGCGCCGCAGTTGACGACAAAAAAGTTTCCCTGCCGACGGGCGCTGAACTGATGGATGATGCGGGCCACGTTCTCCTTACCCACGCCGCTTTCTCCCTGAATGAGAACGCTTAGGCCGGTGGGGGCGAACTTCACCGCTGTCTCCAGGGCGTCGTTCAGCACGGGGTCGTTGCCGATGATGTCGTATTTGTTCTTTAACGCTTGCAGGTCCATAGTCGTGCAAATTTACTAAAAAAATATGTATATTTGTGCCTGCAGTAAATCAATAACATTTCTATATAACATGAAAAAATCACTTATCTATCTGGCTGCAGCGCTCTTTGCAGTTGCCTGCGCCTCCCCCGAGAAGATGGCCAAGATGGCCGAGAACGTAAAAGCGGAGTGCACCCCCGCCGTTCTGGAAGTGGTCAACGGTACCATTGACGCCACCGTTGCCGTAACTTATCCCAAAGATTACTTCAACCCCAACGTGATCCTGGAAGTGACCCCCGTCATCGTTTACGAGGGTGGCGAAGCTGCCATGCAGCCCTTCAAGTACCAGGGCGAAAAGGTTAAGAATAACTACAAGGTCGTTGCCAAGGATGGTCAGAAAGTGACCGAGAAAGTGCACTTCGACTATGTGGAAGGCATGGAGAAGAGCTACCTCGAGCTCCGCGGCAAGGTGATTGCCGGCAAGAAGACCATCAACCTCCCCGCCATGCGCGTGGCCGACGGTGCCAACACCACCTACATGCTGGTCAAGCGTTCCGGTAACCTCGCTTACAAGAAGGACAACTACCAGGATGTGATCTCCTCCACCACCGAGGGTCAGATCAAGTACCTGGTGAACAGCGCCGACGTGCGCAACACCGAGCTCAAGGGCAAGTCCGTGAAGGAATTCCTGGCCGCCCTCGACGCCGCCGCCGCTGACGAGCGCACCACCGTCACCAGCACCGAGATCGTCGCCTACGCTTCCCCGGAAGGTCCCGAAGGCAAGAACAACAAACTCTCCGACAACCGTTCCGCCAGCGCCAACAAGGCCTGGAAGAAGGTGACCAAGGGCCACGAGGCCGTGGATCCCACCGTCCGCAGCGTCGGTGAGGACTGGGAAGGCTTCCAGCAGCTCGTGAGCGAGAGCGACATCGAGGATAAGCACCTGATCCTCCGCGTCCTGTCCATGTATTCCGATCCCGCCGTGCGTGAGAACGAAATCCGCAACATGTCCCAGGTGTTCACCGCCCTCAAGGGTGAGGTTCTCCCTGAGCTCCGTCGCGCCCGCCTCATCGCCAACGTCGAATATAAGAACTACACCAACGAGGAACTCATCAACCTGCTGGCCAACAACGAGTCCGTCCTGGACGAGGAAGCCCTCCTGCGCGTTGCCTCCGTCGTGAAGGACGAGGCCCAGAAGGAAAGCATCTACAAGAAGGCCATCGACCGCTTCAACAGCGAGCGCGCCCAGTACAACCTGGCCGTCCTCTACCTGAACCAGGGCAAGGACGCCAAGGCCGAGGCCGGCATCGCCGAGATCAAGACCGTTGATGCCGACGTGCTCAACGCCAAGGGTGTCATCGCCCTCCGCAAGGACGACTACAAGACCGCCGAGCAGTGCTTCCGCGCTTCCAATACCGACGAGGCCAAGGCCAACCTCGGTACCGTGCTCATCCTCACCGGCCGTTACGACGAGGCCGCCCAGGTTCTCGCCGAGCCTAAGGGCTGCTGCCACAACAGCGTGCTGGCCTACATCCTCACCGACCAGCTGGACAAGGCCGTGAAGACCGCCCACTGCGGCGATCCCAAGGTCTGGTACCTGAAAGCCATCGTCGCCGCCCGCCAGGGTAAGGCCGCCGATGTGAAGACCAACCTCGAGAAGGCCTTCAAGAACGCTTCCCTGAAGGAGCGTGCCGCACGTGACATCGAATTCGCCGGATACGAATTCTAGACGTGAAAACTGAAGTTATACTGGACATCATCTTCTGCAGCGTATTGCTGCCGGGGATGATGTTCCTTTTCCCTACCGGAGAATGGCTGGCGTGGAATTCCAACGTGGTCATGCTGTTCATTCTTTGGCTATACGGTGTGTGGGTCATGGGCCGCAGGGTCCTTGGCCCCATACTGTTTCAAGGGGGGAAAGGAAGTCTGGTCACTGTGGCGGGCGCCCTCTTCCTGATGGTCGTGGTCACCTTCCTCATGAGCTTTACGCCGGTGAACTTCCCCAGCAATCCCAGCGCCCGCGTGGGACAGCTGCCTCTCCATGTGCGGGCAATGTGGATCCTGTTCATCGCCGTCAACGCCTATTCCATCCCCGTTGGATACCTGAGCGCCCGCTTGCGCGCCCTCACCGCCGTCAAGGAGGAAGAAGAGGCCGAGGCCCAGGCTACCGAAGCCCTTGAGATCAAGCGCTCGGAAGCCGAGAGCGTCGCCGGCGAAGAGATCCAGGTCAAGGCCGACTACCGGGTCATGCACCTCCCCCTGTCGGCCATCCGTTATATCGAAGGCCGAAATAACTATGCGTGCTTCCATCTGGACCACCGGAAGGACGTCGTTTCCCAAATCTCGCTCAAGAGCGTGATGGACATGCTCCCGGAGGGAAAGTTCGTACGCATCCACCGTTCCTACATCGTGCCCCTGTGGCGCATCGAACACCGAACCAGTGCAGGGGTGCAGCTGTTAGGTGTCGAAGAAATGCTTCCGATCGGAAGAGCTTATAAAGATAACTTGAAAAATGCCTAAAAAAGACTTCTATGCAACCCGTTCCACCGCATGGTGGAAAGTAGCCATCGCCATGATCGGCTCCTGCCTGTCCGGCGTAACCTTCGTGTCCGTCCCCGGTATGGTGGACGTGGCCGGCTTCGGCTACCTGCAGATGGTAATGGGTTTCTTCCTTGGTTACCTGGTCATCGCCTTTGTCCTTTGCCCGCTTTACTTCAAACTGAACGTCGTGTCCGTGTATGAGTACCTGGACAAGCGCTTCGGCATCGCGGCGCACAAGACAGGCGCCTGGTTCTTCTTCATTTCGAAAATCCTGGGCGCCAGCGCCCGTCTGTATCTGGTCTGCGCAACGCTCCAGTTACTGCTGCTGGGCCCCATCGGCGTGCCGTTCTGGATGACGGTCGCCCTGTCTGTGCTGCTGGTGTGGCTCTACACCGTGCGCGGCGGCGTGAAGGCCGTCATCGGCATGGATATCTTCAAGACCCTCTGTATGCTGGCGGCGGTCGGCCTCACCCTCTTCCTGGTGGGTAAGGAGGTCGGCAAGCTGGATACCGGCTACATGAAACTGTTCCACTTCGACGACGTCAACGCTTCCCAGTACTTCTGGAAACAGCTGCTGGGCGGCATGTTCACTGTCATCGCCATGACGGGTCTGGATCAGGACATGATGCAGCGCACCCTCGCCTGCAAGAACGTGAAGGACTCCCAGAAGAACCTCATGGTCTCCATCCTGCTGCAGGCCGTGATGATTTCCCTGTTCCTGTTCCTGGGCGTGGCCCTGTACCAGTATGCCGGCCTCCATGGCATCGAAGCCCGCGGAGACCAGCTCTTCCCGGCCGTGGCCTGGAACGGCGGTCTGCCCATGATTGTGGGCATCCTCTTCCTGGTAGGTCTGGTGATGGCCGGTTTCCCGGCCGGCGGCAGCGCCCTCACGTCGCTGACCACCTCCTTCACCATTGACATCCTGGGCGGCAAGGACCAGAAGCGCACCCTCATCCACACCTGCATGGCCGTGCTGATGGGCATCACCATCGTGGTGTTCCACGCGCTCAACTCCACCAGCGTCATCGACGCCGTGTACCGCCTGGCCAGCTACACCTACGGACCGCTCCTGGGCCTGTTCACCTTCGGCCTCATCTGGAAGCGCAAGGTGCGCGACGGCTGGGTGCCGGTGATCGCCGTGATCGCCCCCATCCTGTGCCTGGTGCTGGACATGAACTCCGTCAAGTGGTTCAACGGCTATCACTTCAGCTACGAACTGCTGCTGATGAACGCCGCCTTCACCATCATCGGCCTCTGGCTGGCCGTCAAACCCAAAAACCAAGAATAAACCCTGTTATGAAAAGACTGTACACCCTTCTGCTGGTGCTGCTGCCCCTGGCCCTTTCGGCGCAGACAGCCCGTGAGTCCCTGATGGCCGAGATGCAGGAAAACATCTTCCGCGCCGGCATGAACATGGACCCCTACGAGTATATCCCCGGACCCCAGACCCCCGCACCCAAGGGGTACAAGCCTTTTTATATCAGCCACTACGGCCGTCACGGCTCCCGCAGCAACTGGGGCGGAAAGCCCTACGAGGAGATATCGGCCAAGTATCATAAAGTCGCGGACGCCGGCCTTCTCACTGCGGAAGGCCGCGCTGCGATGGAGCAGATCGACGAGCTCATCCGTCTGCACGACAACATGGACGGCCGCCTGACGTACCTGGGCACCCAGGAGCACCGCCAGATCGCCCGCCGCATGTACAACAACTATCGGCCCGTCTTCCACAACGGGAGCAAGAAGCTGTCGGCGCGTTCCAGCACCTCCCAGCGCGTGATCGTGAGCATGTGCGCCTTCACCGGCGAGCTCATGGAGCAGGAGAAGGGACTGGATATCCACTGGGACACCGGCGAGGAACTGATGAAGATCCTCAGCACGGATTCGAGCCGCGAAGTGCGCGACTCCGTCCGCCGGATCCAGAACCGCATGGCTAAGAACCACGTGCCGGATACCGCCGTCTTCCAGCAGCACGTCTTCACGGATGCCGCCGCGGCCCGTGAACTCACCGGCAGCACGCCCGCCTTCATGCAGCAGACCTACAACATGGCCGTGGGCTGCGCCGCCTTCCAGCTGGACGACCGCCTCTTCCGCCTCTTCACCTGGGACGACCTCTACACGTACCAGCAGAGCCTGGCCATGAACTTCTACCTGCGCCAGTGCAACTCCGTGGAATTCGGCGATTCCCGCATGCCGGCCGTCGATCCCCTCATCCGGGACATCATCGAGAAGGCCGATGCCGCCATCGCCACCGGCGAATATGCCGCCGACCTCCGCTTCGGCCATGACTACCAGCTGCTGGCCCTTTCTTCCCGCCTGGGACTGAAAGGTGTGGCCGAGCGCCTGGACCAGAACACCTGCCAGGACTGGCCCGGCTGGAAATACACCCCCTTCGCGGGCAATGTCCAGCTCATCTTCTACCGCAACAAGGCCGGAGACGTCCTTGTGAAACCCCTTCTGAACGAACGGGAGACCCCCATCCTCGGACTGGACGGCTTCCCCTACTATAAATGGAGTGATTTCAAGGCTTATCTGAACGAGCGTTTCCAATGAGACTGCTATTCATGACCGACTTCACGGAGCAGTTTGCCTACAGGCTGCTCCGCGGCATTTTGCGTTATTCCCGTGAGACGGGTCAGCGTTGGGAAGTCTGCCGCATGCCTCCCTCCTTCAAGCGGGAGAACAGCCTCAAGCAGATGGTCCGCTTCGCCGAGGACTGGAAGGCCGACGTCGTCATCGGCCAGTTCGACCCGGACGATAATCTGGAGCTGTTCCGGAAGAAGGGCATGGTGGTCCTGGCGCAGGACTACATCTCCCTGTTCCCGAACGTTCCGAATATCACCGCCGACTATCACAAGATGGGCGTCATGGCGGCCGAGCGTTTCGTAGCGCGCGGTTTCCGCGAGTTCGCCTTCTTCGGCAACAACGGCATGTGCTGGAGCGACGGTCGCCGCGACGGTTTCCGCGAATACCTGGAAGACGCCGGCTACGGAGACAACCTCCATATCTACGACAAGGAACGCGTTTCCAACCTCTGGTATTACCAGCAGGACCTGTTGAGGGAATGGCTGGAGTCCCTGCCCAAGCCGGTAGGTATCTTTGCCTGCGACGACAATCAGGCCATCCTCCTGGAGGAATCCTGCAAGGCCATGGGCATCCGCATCCCCTACGACGCCGCCATCATCGGCGTGGATAACGACGAAATCCTGTGCAACATGGCCAATCCGCCCATCACCTCCATTGACGTGGATATCGAACGGGGTGGCTACGAAGCCGCTGCCATGGCTACACAGATGATCAAGGACCCCTCCTATCAGGGGAACGACATCGTGCTGCAGCCCCTGCACATCGTTACGCGTGAGTCCTCCAACCTCATCACCACCAAGGATATCCAGGTTCACCAGGCCCTCACGTTCATCCACTCCAACCTGGAGCACAAGATCGACGTGACCGACGTCCTCCAACAGGTGGCCATGTCCCGCCGACTGCTGGAACAGCGATTCTTCAAAGCCACCGGCAAGAGCATCTACCAGTACATCTCGGAGCAGCGCATCGACTACTTCGCCCGCCTCCTCCTGGACACCCAGGATTCCATCGGCAACCTCGCCGCCCGCATGGACGAACCCGACCCCAAGTCCATGTCCCGCCGCTTCAAGGAGCTCAAAGGCTGCACCCCCTCCGAATACCGCAAGCGCTGCCTCCGCAAGAAGAACGCGTAAAAACGTTTTTGCGCAAGATGGGTTAATAATTGCGCAAAAATCCACTTTTTCGCGAGCGGCGTCACTTACCTTTGTGTCACTAACCATTTTGCAGCGATGACACTCGGTATTGACATTGGAGGAACCACCATCAACCTGGGCCTCATTGACGGCGCCAAGGTGATCAAGAAGGCGCAGATCCCTTCTTTCCCCAAGACAGCAACATTGGAAGACACCTTGATTTACCTGGGAGACCAGATAGAGCAGTTCTTGATTCCCGGCGTGAAGCAGATCGGAATCGGCGTACCTTCCCTGACAGATCCCGTCAAGGGAATCGTGTACAATGCGGCCAACATCCCCTCCTGGGATGTGGTTCCCCTCAAGGACACCCTGGAAGCACGTTTCGACCTTCCCGTTTACGTAAACAACGACGCCAACTGCTACGCCCTGGGCGCAGCGGTGAAAGTCGGCCATCAACTTCCTACCGTGGTGACGGTTACCCTGGGTACCGGTACTGGCGTAGGCATCGTGATCGACGGGAAACTGTTCTCCGGCACCCACTGCGGCAGCGGCGAGATCGGCGCCATCCCTTACGAAGGAGCCGACTACGAGACCTTCTGCTCCAGGAAGTACTTCACCGCCCGCGGCCTGGATCCCCGCGCCCTGTCCAAACAGGCCGAAAAGGGAGACGAGACCGCCCTGGCCCACTACCGGGACTTCGGCATGCATATGGGCCGATTCCTGGCCGTGGTCATGTACGCCTACGACGCAGACTGCATCGTACTGGGCGGCGGCATCGCCAACGCCTTCCCGTATTTCTCCAACGCCATGTGGGAGTCCCTGCGCTGCAGCTACCCCTACCAGAGCGCCCTGGACCTTTTGAAAATCATTGCCATGCCCGACGAAGACACCGCTTTGGTGGGCGCGGCCTCATTAGCATAACCGACCCATGAAAAAACTTGCCTTACTCTCACTTGTGATGATGACGAGTGTTTCCGCCCTGGCCGGTCCCCTCACCCAGTGGACCCTCCAGCGCGAAGGACAGAAGACTGTTTACCAGGTCAACGTGCCCTGCACGGTGGCCGGTGCCCTGAACGAAGCCGGTTACTTCGGCTCCGACGTCCTGGACGAGGCTCAATACAAGGCCATCGATAAAAGCATCTTCGACGACGCCTGGGTATATACCACCCAGTTCAAGGCCCAGAAGGGCCAGCGCCACGTCCTGCGCTTCGAAGGCCTGAACTACTATGCCGATATCGAACTCAACGGCAAGACCATCGCGACGGCCGATACCACCTACGGTGCCTACATCGTGCGCGAATTCGACGTGACCGCCATCGCCAAGAGCAAGAACACTCTCAAGGTGAAGCTCCGCCGCGCCCAGAGCGGTGACCTCAACGCCGGCTACGTGGACTGGAACCCTCGTCCCGTGGACGAGAGCATGGGTATCATCCGCCCCGTCACCCTCATCTCCACCCCGGACGTTGAGGTGAAGGACATCTTCGTGAAGCCTATCATCGACACCAAGGACCTGTCCAAGGCCTCCTTCGAAGCCAAGGTCACCCTCGTGAACCTGGGCAAGAAAGCCGTCAAGGGTACCGTGGAAGGCGTTTACGAGGGCGGTAAGTTCAGCGTCCCCGTCAGCCTCGCCGCCGGGGAGACCAAGATCGTCTCCGTCGTCGAGAACGTGGAGAACCCCCGCATCTGGTGGACGGCCGAAATGGGCTCCCCGGAACTCTACCACCTGAACGTGGCCTTCTGCAAGGGCAAGAAAGTCTCCCACAGCAGCGCCGCCACCTTCGGCCTCCGCAGCATCGAAAGCGAAATCACCCCTTACGGACATCGCCAGTTCATCCTCAACGGACAGAAAGTGCTCGTCAAGAGCGCCGGCTGGACGGACGACATCTTCATGCAGGACACCCCCGAAAGCCTGGAAGCCCAGGTGAGGATGGTGGCCGATATGGGACTGAACAGCATCCGTTTCGAGAATATCTGGGGCAAGGACCAGACCATCTATGACCTCTGCGACCGCTACGGCCTCATGGCCCTGGTGGGCTTCAGCTGCCAGTGGGAGTGGGAAAACTACTGCGGTCTTCCCGAGTACAAGCACTACGGCTGCATCAACGACCCCAAGTCCGAGGCCCTCGCCGTGCGCTACTTCCACGACCAGGTCATCTGGCTTCGCAACCATCCCAGCGTCATCGGCTGGCTCACCGGCAGCGACCGCATCCCCAACCCGAACCTGGAGAAGCAGTACCTGGCCATCTACAGGACGGAAGATTATCGGCCCTATGTGTGCTCGGCAAAGGCGATGACCTCCCTCGACGGCCCCTCCGGCATGAAGATGGAAGGCCCCTACGAGTACGTCGGCCCTGACTACTGGTGGATCGACAGCCACAGCGGCGGCAACTTCGGCTTCAACACCGAGACCGGCCCCGGCCTGCAGATCCCCCAGCTGGAATCCGTGAAACGCATGGTGGGCGAGAAGGACCTCTGGCCCGTCGGCCCCAACTGGGGTTACCACTGCACGGCTTCCTCCTCCCACATGAACAACACCTCCTTCCTGGAGCATACCATGAAGCGTGCCTACGGCCACATCGAAGGTCTGGACGACTTCATGCGCAAGGCCCACGCCATGGACTACGACGCCACGCGTTCCATGTTCGAAGCATTCCGCGCCAACGTGCCGGTCGCTACCGGTATCGTCCAGTGGATGCTCAACAGCGCCTGGCCGTCCCTGTACTGGCAGCTCTACGACTGGTACGGCATCCCGACCGCCGGCTACTACGGCGTGAAGAAGGCCAACGCCCCCGTACAGGCCGTATATAATTATGGTGACGGCTTCGTCTATCTGGTGAACGACGCTACGCCCGCCAATATGTACAGCGTCAAGCTCAGCGTCTTCGACAAGGAAGGCAAACTCGTCCGCACCGAGAACGACAACGTCGTCTCCAGCCCCCGCGATCCCCGCAAGGTGGGCATGGGCGCCATCACCGGCCCCTGCTTCCTGTACGTCGAGGTGGAAGGCAAGGACGGCTACAAGGCCTCCAACTTCTACTGCATCCCCGGCGAGCTGAACCGCTACAAGTGGAACAAGGCCGACTGGTGGGGCATCCCCATGGACAAGCACTGCGACATGCGCTTCGTCACCCATCTGCCGGAAGCCCAGCTGCAGATGCAGGTGGTCAAGGTGGAAGGCGGCTATGACGTCACCCTCACCAACAAGTCCGAAGTGCTGGCCTACCAGAACATCCTCAAGGCCAAGGACGCCCAGGGACAGCTCATCCCCGGCACCTTCTGGAGCGACAACTTCTTCACCGTCGTTCCCGGAGAGAGCTGCACCGTACACTGCACCCTGCCCGCCGACTGCCAGGAAGCTACCATTGATTTCACCGGTTGGAATTCGAAAATGATCAGATAATGAAAAGGATTGCCCTTATTTTCGCCGCGGTCGTCCTGACCGCACAGGCCTTCGCCCAGACGCCCGACTCTCTGGACCGCGACCGTTCCAAGTATGCCACCTACTCCTTCTCCAAGGATGACAAGTACAAGGTGGAAACCCCCTATGAGACTGTGAAAGTACAGCAGCCCAAGGGAAAGAAAATCAAGAACGTCATCTTCATGATCGGTGACGGTACCGGCCTTTCGCAGTGGAGCGTGGGCTGGGTGGCCAACGGCGGTGCCCTCAACATTGACAACATGCCCGTAGCCGGCTATTCCCGCACCTATGCCACCGACAAGCTCATCACCGACTCCTGCGCCGGCGGCACCGCCCTGGCCAACGGTAAAAAGACTAAGTACGGTTACATCGGCCTGGGTCCCAACGGCGAACGTGTGGAATCCAACCTCCAGTGGGCCAAGCGCGTCAAGGGCATGAAGACGGGCGTCACCGTCACCTGCCGCATCAACGACGCTACTCCCGCCGACTTCTGCATCTACGGTCCTACCCGTAAGGACGAGGAAGGCCTGGCCGTCCAGTACCTGGACGCCAACGTGGACTTCATCTCCGGCGGCGGCACCCACTTCTGGGACCAGCGCAGCGACGGCCGCAACCTCATCGAAGAGATGAAGGCCAAGGGTTATACCTACGTGGACAAACTGGAAGACATCGCCGGTGCCCAGGGGGACAAATTCCTGGGCCTGTACGACGAATACGACCTCAAACCCAGCCTGGACCGCGGCCCCATCCTGATGGAAAGCACCATGAAGGCCCTGAAGATGCTGGACAACAAGAAGGGCTTCTTCCTGATGGTGGAAGGTTCCCAGATCGACGATTGGTGCCACCGCAACAAGGTGGGCTACATGTGCGAGGAACTCTTCGACTTTGACAAGGTCATCGGCGCCGTCCTCGAATGGGCCGAAAAAGACGGCCAGACCCTGGTCGTGGTCACTGCCGACCACAACACCGGCGGCCTCACCCTCCTGAAGGGCAGCATCGAGGACCATGAAGTGAAGGTGCACTTCTCCACCGGCGGCCACGACGGCATCGTCGTTCCCGTCTTCGCCTATGGCCCCGGGGCCGAGGCTTTCGCCGGCGTGCATGACAACGCCGAAATCGGCCAGATCGTCCGTAAACTCATGAGCAAATGATCAAACTGATCGCCATCATACTTGCCCTGGTTCCCCAGATCATTCCCGCTCCTGCGGAAATGCAGGTGCGGGACGGGGTTTTTACCGTGTCGGAGAAAAACCAGGTGAAATACGTGCTGGACACCAAGGCAAACATTCCGGCCGAGGGTTACACCATTGATATCACGCGTTCGCGCGCGAAAGTGGTGGCCTCTACCCCCGCCGGCCTCTTCTATGCCCGCCAGACCATCGCTCAGCTGGAGATGGCCGGTCCAGCCGGCCATGACGTCATTCCCGGCTCGACCGGGAATCTCATTCCCTGCGTCAAGATCAAGGACTATCCCCGTTTCCACTGGCGCGGCCTGATGATCGACGCCTCCCGCCACTTCATGAGCGTGGAGCAGATCAAAAGGCATATCGACGTGCTGGCCCAGTACAAGATCAACGTCCTGCACTGGCACCTGACCGATGACCAGGGCTGGCGTATCGAGATCAAGAAATACCCCCGCCTCACCGAGGTAGGCGCCGTCCGCACCGAGTTCGACGGCACCGTGACCGAAGGATACTACACCCAGGAGCAGGTGAAGGAAGTGGTGGCCTACGCCGCCGAGCGCTTCATCACCGTCGTCCCCGAGATCGAGATGCCCGGCCACAGCATGGCCGCCGTCCGCGCCTATCCGGAACTCTCCTGCGAGAAGCAGCCCGTGGGTAACTTCTACACCTGGGGTTCCCCTGACATCGTCCTGTGCCCCGGCAGCGAGTTCACCTTCCAGTTCCTGGAGGACGTGATCGCCGAGGTCGCCCCGCTCTTCCCCGGCAAGTACGTGCACATCGGCGGAGACGAGTGCAAGAAGGTCCGCTGGGAGCAGTGCCCCGCCTGCCAGGCGCGTATCGCCGCCGAAGGATTGAAGGCCGATGAGAAAGGCACCGCCGAGGAGAAGCTCCAGAGCTACGCCGTCCGCCGCATGGAAGGCATCCTGGCCAAGTACGGCAAGAGCCTCGTCGGCTGGGACGAGATCCTGGAAGGCGGCCTGTCCCCGAACGCCACCGTCATGAGCTGGCGCGGAGAGAAAGGCGGCATCCAGGCAGCCCGTGAAGGCCATGACGTGGTCATGACCCCCGGCAGCGTCGGCCTGTACCTGAACCATTACCAGGGAGACCCCAAGGCCGAGCCCGAGTGCTATGCCCACCACTCCATCCTGCAGGTGCCCTACGACTACGACCCGGTTCCGGCCGAGCTCAGCGCCGAGGAAGCCACCCACGTGCTGGGCGTGCAGGGAAACCTCTGGTCGGAATACATCTATTCCGATTACATGCGGGACTACCTCACCTATCCCAAGATGTTCGCCGTGGCCGAGACGGCCTGGGCCCCGCAGGAAAAGAAGGACTTCCCCGACTTCTGCGCCCGGGTGGAACGGGCCTGCCAGGACCTGGACCGGCTGAGCATCCCCTACCACATGCCGCTTCCGGAACAGCCGGGCGGCTCTTGCAGCCAGATTGCCTTCTCCGATTCGACCGTCCTCACCTTCACCACCTCGCGCCCCATGCGCATGGTCTATACCCTGGACGGAACCACGCCCACGGCGAGATCGGCCACCTATGAAGGCCCCATCGTGGTGAAAAAGAGCGGCCTGCTCAAGATCGCTTCCGTCACCTCCTACGGCAAAACCAGCCTGGTGCGCACCATCACCCTGGAAAAGATGTCGGCCATCCCGGCCCTGCATCCGGACGCCGAGCTGGAGCACGGGCTCAGCTGCCGCTATACCCCGGGCGCCTTCCTCCTCCCGTCCGACATCCGGGAAGACGCAGACTGGAAACGCTGCTCCATTGACGAGCTCCGGGAACTCACCCGCCTGTATCCGGCCGACTACACCCTCCAGCACGCGCAGTTCTATGCCGCCGAGGCCGAGGGTTATGTGAAGATCCCCCGCTCCGGCGTCTGGTACTTCAGCACCCTGCTGGACCAGCTCTGGATTGACGGACGGCTGGTGGTGGACAACCGCGGGGAAATCAAGAAGAACTACCGCAAGGACGGCACCCTGGTCTTGAAAAAGGGCCTGCACAGCATCAAGGTGGTGTTCCTGAGTAATGTGAACGGCGGCTGGTACTCGGCCCGCAACAAGGGCGAGGTCCTCCTGCGGGAAGCCTCCGACCCCGAATTCCATTCCCTCAAAAAAGACAAACTGTACCACGCCCTATGATCTTCAAGAGAGCCTTTCTGATCGTGATGGCCTGCCTGGCATCGGCGTTCGTTTTCCCGCTTGCTTCCTGCAACAAGCCGGAAAACAACTATGTGGCACCCCAGCCCCCGGCACCCGACCCCAATGAAAACGGCGGCAACGGGAATGGCGGCAACACGGACCCGGTGGATCCCACGCCCGACGATACCCATTGCACGGACATCGGCCGGACGCCCATCGTGCTGGCCTATTTCACGGAGTACACCGAGAGCCTGCCGGAAGTGACGCTCCTGACCCATATCAACTATGCCCACGGGCGTTTCGCCGACCCCGCAAACGGCACCGGCGGCATTGTGATCACCGAATCCAAGAAGGCGCCCATCAAAGAGGTGGTGGCCCTCAAACGCGTGAACCCCCAGTTGAAGGTGTGCCTGATGATCGGGGGCTGGGGCGGCCATGCCGACGGCTTCTCCATGATGGCCCGCGACGCGGCCAAGCGCACGGAGTTCTGCCAGAGCGTGAAGAGCCTGCTGGACAAGCACCAGCTGGACGGCGTGGACATCGACTGGGAGTATCCCACCCAGAGCGCCGATAACGAGACCGGCTGCGACCCTTCCGACACGCAGAACTTCAACCTGGTGCTGAAAGAGCTGCGCGAAACCCTGGGTCGGGGGAAAATCATCTCCTTCGCCTCCTCTTCCAGCGCCAGATACGTGGACTGGAATACGGCCATGAAGTACCTGGACTATGTGAACGTGATGACCTACGACATGGGCGCGGCCCCCAATGGACACAACTCCCCGCTGCACAAATCGGCCCTGTTCAACCATCGGAGCTGGGACGAGAGCGTGGAGGCCCACCTCAAGGGCGGCGTGCCCAAGAACCGGATGGTGATGGGCATTCCCTTCTACGGCAAGGCCGAAAAGAATCCTGCCGAAGGCACCAAGATCTTTGACTATTCCGTGCGGTACTACGAGATGCCCGACATCCTGGAAAAGGGGCTGTACAAAGGCAAGGCCCTGGCCCGGAAGGTGTACCGCACCTGGGAACCCACCTCCATGGTCCCTTACCTGCGGGACGAGAGCGGCAAGAATGTCCTTTCCTACGACGACCCCGAGTCGGTGGCCGCCAAGGGGGCGTACGTGACGGCCAACGGCCATCTGGGCGCCATGTTCTGGGAGTACCGCTGCGATACCGACGACCACGCGCTCCTGAAAGCGCTGGTAAAAGCCATCTACAGCAAAGAAACTGTTCTATAGACATTTAATAATTATTAACCTTTAACTTACACCCAATGAAACAGAAAGTAGTCCAATTGATGAAACTGGCTGCGCTAGGCTGTCTCTTGGCATTCCTCACGGGCACGGCCGCCTTTGCACAGGGCGGACGCATTACCGTAACGGGAACGGTCATCGACGGCGAAGGCTTGCCGGTCATTGGTGCGGGCGTGACCCTCAAGGGCACGACCACCGGTGTGGCTGCCGATGCGAACGGTGCCTTCTCCATCGCCGTTCCCGGAGAATCTTCTGTCCTCGAGGTGGTTGCGCTTGGCTACGTGACTCAGGAGGTCCGCGTAGGGAAACAGCGGAACCTGACGGTTGTCCTGCAGGACGACACGCAGTCGCTGGAAGCCACGGTGGTGGTGGCCTACGGTACACAGACCAAGGCCACGGTCACCGGCGCACTCACCACCATTGACACCAAAGCCCTGGTCAAGGCCCCGGTTGCCGACGTGACCAACGTCCTGGCCGGTCAGATGCCCGGTGTGGCCACCGTGCAGGAAACCGGCTTGCCGGGTGAAGACTATGCCAAGATCTACATCCGTGGCGTCAGCTCCCTCAACGAGAGTGCTTCCACCCCGCTCATCCTGGTGGATGGCGTGGAGCGGCCGCTGAACACGGTGGACCCCAATGAAATCGAGAGCCTGTCCATCCTGAAGGATGCCGCCTCCACGGCGGTGTTCGGTGTGCGCGGTGCAAACGGTGTCATCATCGTCACTACCAAGCGCGGCGATGCCGGCAAACCCAAGATCTCCGTTAGCTCCATCACGGGTGTCCAGGTGCCCCTGGCCTATGCCACGCAGTGCTCCAGCTACGATTTCGCCCGGTACTACAACGTGCGCCAGTGGAACGACGGCAAGAACGACCCGGCCCAGAATTATCGGCCCGAAGCCATCGAGGCCTACCGCACCGGCTCGGATCCCCTCATGTTCCCGGATACCCGCCTGAACGAAATCATGTACCGCAAGGCCTTCCTCCAGACCAAGAACAACATCAACATCTCCGGCGGTTCGGACAAGGTGCGTTACTTCGTCTCCATGGGTTACATGTTCCAGAACGGTCTGCTCAAGCAGATGCCCGGCCTGGACTACGACAACAACTACACCTACAACCGGTACAATTACCGCGCGAACCTGGACTTCAAACTCACCGAAACCACGGACATGAAGTTCAATATCAGCGGGGTGATCGGAGACCAGCACAAACCCGTGGAGGGGGCCGACAATATCTGGATGCGTACCCTGGTCTGGGCCCATCCCACGGCTTCCCCGGGTATCATCAACGGCTTCCCTTACACCACGGTTTCCACCAACGCCGTACCCGGCCTCACCTTGTGGAATGCCTACGCCTATTACTACGGCCTGGGCTACACGGACAAGTACAAGACCACCCTGGGCATGGACATGACCCTGACCCAGCGGCTTGACTTCGTGACGGAAGGCCTGAGCGTGAGCGTGAAGGGCAGCTACGACACCTCCATGTCCATCACCAAGAAGCACACCGGCGGCAGCCCCATGCACCAGACCGTGGAATATGCTTCCTGGGTGGATGGTTCCGGCATGTCCCTGTCCGATCCCGACTTCGACCGTACCATCGTCTATACCCTGTCCGGCAGCGAGACCCCGCTCAGCTACAGCGAATCCGAAAGCGACGACAAGGCCTGGTACCTGGAAGGCCGCGTGGACTACAGCCGCAAGTTCGCCGGCAAGCACGCCGTGAGCGCCCTGCTGCTGTACAACCAGTCCCGCGACTACTATCCGTCCAAATACGAATGGCTGCCCCGTGGCTATGTGGGCTTCGTGGGCCGCGTCACCTACGGCTACAAGGACAAGTACCTGGTGGACATGAGCGCCGGTTACAACGGCTCGGAGAACTTTGCCCCGGGCAAGACCCGTTACGGCCTGTTCCCGTCCATCTCCCTGGGCTGGGTGATTTCCGAAGAGAAGTTCATGAAGCGCCAGCACGTCATTGACTACCTGAAGATCCGTGCCTCCATCGGTAAGGTGGGTAACGATATCGGCGACAGCAACCGCTTCATGTATATGGAAGGCACCTGGAACGAGGCCGGCTCCTATTATTTCGGCACCGGCAAGAGCGACGGTGTTCCCCGCTACGAGCTGGGCACCCCCGGCAACCAGGGCGTTACCTGGGAAACCTCGGTCAAGAGCAACCTGGGTCTGGACCTGGAAATGCTGAACAAGCGCCTCCATTTCTCCGGCGACCTCTTCCACGAGAACCGTTCCGGTATCCTGGTCTCCCCCACATCGCTGCCCACCATCATCGCCACCAGCCTCCCGAACATGAACCTGGGTAAGGTGGAGAACAAGGGTTACGAAGTGGAACTGGGCTGGCGTGACCGCAAGGGTGATTTCACCTACGACCTCAACGCCAACGTCACCTTCGCCCGCAACAAGATCATCGACATGGACGAGGTGGAACCCGCCGAGCCCTACCAGGCCCAGACGGGCGGCTCCACGCACCGCTACCTCCTGTACCAGTACGAGCGCCTGTACCAGAAGTCCGACTTCTACTTTGACGAGAACGGCAACCGCCGCCTGAATCCCGACCTGCCGCAGCCTTCCACCACCGTCTATCCCGGTGATGCCATGTACAAGGACCTCAACAACGACGGCAAGATCGACGGTAACGACATGATGTACGACGGTTACCCCGACCGTCCCGAGTATGTGTTCGGTTCCAACTGGAAGTTCGGATACAAGGGCTTTAACCTGGCCCTCAACTGGCTGGCCGCAACCAACGTGAGCCGGAAGCTGAACTCCGACTATTGCGTCCCGTTCACCAACTCCACCAACGGCCGTGGCCTGCTCCAGATCTTTGCCGACAACTGCTGGATCGACAACGACAACCCCTGGGCCCCGGGCCGCGAAGACGGTACCCTGCCGCGCTTCACCAACACCAACTATTCCTGGAACTCCCTGAACTCCTCCCTCTGGATCAAGGACGCCAGCTACATCCGTCTGAAGAGCGCCAGCTTCGGCTACACCTTCTCCCGGAACAAGGTCTTCGACAAACTGGGCATCCGTTCCCTGGGTCTGATGTTCACGGGCTACAACCTCCTCACCTTCTCCAAGATGAAGCTCCAGGATCCGGAAGCCAACGCCGACGAGACCGATGGCGAATATCCGCTGGTGAAGACCTTCAACCTGGCACTCAACATCACCTTCTAATCCGGACGACCTATGAAAAAAGTATTTGAAATATTGACAGTTGTCCTGTTGGGCGCAGGCCTTTTGGCTTCCTGCGAAAGCCTCAAACTCGGCGACGCGGGCCTGAGCAAGGCTCCGGAAACCTCCGGCGCCACCCTGGACACCCTCTTCGCCTCCCTCAAGGATGCGGACAAGGTGCTCACGACGGCCTACTACTACCTGCCGTACGGCCTCATCTCCGATTTCGACAACAAGATGGGCTCCGATATCCTGGAATCCATCACCGACCATTTCATCAGCAACAAGAGCACGGAAGGCGACGGCCCCAACGAGCTCTACTATAACGGCGGCCTGAGCGCCAGCATGTCCGGCGACGGCGTGGGCGGGGAAACCTACCGCTTCGGCGGCGCCGCCCGCAAGACGGAAAAGGATTACTACGCCATCCGTTACGCCTGGATCTTCCTGGAGAATGCCGACAACATTCCCGACGCCAATCCCTCCGAGCTGGCCCGCAAGAAGGCCGAAGCCAAGATGTGCATGGCCATCGCCTATGCCAACATGTTCCGTTATGTGGGCGGCGTGCCGCTCCTGAAGCATTCCGTCCAGCTGGACGAGGAGATGACCTATCCCCGCAACAGCTTCGCCGAGACCGTGGATTATATCTGCGACCTCTGCGACGAAGCAGCCAAGGACCTTCCCTGGGCCGTAAGCGCCGTGGAGAACGGCCGCCTCACCAAGGCTGCCGCCCTGGGCATCAAACTCCGCGTCCTCTGCTTCGCGGCTTCCCCCACCTTCAACTCCGACAAGCCCTGGCATGCCGATGCCGCCGACTGGGAGAAGATGGGCAAGTATGTCCGTTACGGCGACAAGTACGACAAGGGACTGTGGGACCGCGCCAAAGCGGCGGCCGATGCGTTCATGGACGCCTGGGCTGCCGGCGGAACCTATGCCCTGGAACAGGCCGTGCCCACCGGCGTGAACCCGGCCAATCCCAACGAAAAGTTCATCACACCGCGCGACTATCGGCTCGCCTACCGTCGCGGATACTACAACCGCGGCAGCTCCGAGGTCCTCATCTCCATCCGCAAATCCAACAGCAGCGGCTACCACGACAGCCATATCAACCTGCAGGGCAACTTCGGCTGCGGCGCTTCCCTGGAATGGGTGAACAAGTTCCCCTGGGCCGACGGTACGCCGTTCCCGGCCGACTTTGACTGGACCCACCCTTCCCAGGAGCCTTTCTTCAAGCCGGATCCGCAGGGTACGCACAAGGTGGGGAACTCCACCTTCACGGAGACCCGCGACCCGCGTCTGTATGAGAATGTCTGCGTCCCCGGCGACCTCTGGAAGGACGGCACCGTGGGCAAGGCCTACTACAACCACTGGAACCACCAGAACGGCTGCCCGGGCTTCCTCATGATGAAATACGTGCTCCAGCAGAGCACCGACCGCGACGTTCCTCCGCACTGGTGCCTGATGCGCCTGCCCGAGGTCCTGCTGAACGCCGCCGAGGCCTATAACGAGGCCAACGGCGGTCCCGACGACAAAGCCTACAGCTGGGTGAATGCCGTCCGTGCCCGCGTGGGCCTGCCAGGCCTGGAGGAAGGCATGAGCAAGGAGCAGTTCCGCAACGCCCTCATCCTGGAGCGCGAACTGGAATTCGGCTTCGAGGAAGTGCGCTGGTTCGACATGGTGCGCTGGGGGCTCAAAGAAGCCTTCACCACCGAGCTCCACGGCCTCCTTTCCTGGGGCGACAAGCAGCGGGAAGCTACCAGCTTCACCTATGGCAACCCCGAGACCGGAGCCGGTCCCATCATGAAAATCACCCCGCCCCGCGTGTGGTGGAGCACCTCCTTCGATACCAAGTGGTATCTGGCCCCCATTCCTGCCGTTGAAGTCCTGAAGGGCTATGGCATGACTCAAAATCCGGGTTGGTAATCTTTAAATGTACCCGAAGATGAAAAAAATCCTTATATATATCATTCTCCCGCTCCTGCTGGCTGGCACTACGGCTTTTGCTCAGAATGTCCTGGAACCGTCGCAGATGGACTCCATCGCCCTGGGCAACCTCTACCGGCTGCAGGCTAACGGGAACCCCTCCGGCTGCTCTTCCCTGTTCCAAAAGAGCCCCGAAGTCGATATAGCCAAGGCTCTCTACGGACAGTTCTCCGGACTCCTGGTAAAGCAGGGGACCGGGCGCAGTGAAGAGAACCAGGCCAAACTCCGTCTCCACGGCCACAGCCCGCTCGTGCTGGTGGATGGCTTCCCCCGCGACCTGAGCGACCTCACCGGACTGGAAATCGAGTCCATCGAGGTGCTCAAGGACGCCGCATCGGCCGCCCTGTACGGCGTGAAAGGTGCCAACGGCGTGATTATGATCACCACCAAGCGCGGCGAGGCGACGCCCCTGCATGTGACGGCCAAATACCAGTACGGCCTGGCCCTGGCCACCCGTACCCCCGAGTTTGCCGACGCCTACACCTACGCCTACCTGATGAACCAGGCCCGCGACCTGGACGGGCTGGCCCCGCGTTATACCAACACGGAACTGAACGCCTTCTACAACAACTCCGATCCCTATGCCTATCCCAACGTGGACTGGTGGAACGAGATCTACCGCGGCCATGGTGACAACCACCGGGCCCAGTTCACCTTCACCGGCGGCAACCGCAACTTCCGCTATTTCGCCGCCGTGGACTACATGAAGGACGATGCCCTGTACAAGCGCCCCACGGCCGATGACCGCTACAACGCCAATGTCTATGACAACCGCCTGGGCATCCGTGCCAACGTGGACGTGAACATCACGGACTACACGGCCATGAAGGTGGGCGTGATGGCCCGCCTGTCGGAGTTCAACACCCCCCAGTGGGCCGAACGCATTGAAAAGACGCTGTACCGTCTCCCCGCCGCCGCCTTCCCCATCAAGCAGGCCGACGGCACCTACGGCGGAAGCGCCCTCTACGGAGCCTACAACCCCGTGGCCATGCACGAGGCTTCCGGACAGCATCAGTATTCCCAGACTAAGGTGCTGGCCAACATGACGCTGCGCCAGGACCTCAGTCCCCTGGTGGAAGGCCTGTCTGCCGACGCCTCCGTGTGCTTCGACTATATTGGCAAGATGACGGAGACCGCCGACAAGGAATACATGTATGCAGAAATCGTGGGCGGTGCGCAGAAGAACTACGGCACCAATTCCAAGACCGTTTCCTTTGACCACTGGTTCAGCTCCCTGGCCATGAAATTCGAGCTCCAGGCCCGCCTGAACTGGCAGCGGAACTTTGGCGACCACCGCGTGGAAGCTCATGCCGCCTACCGCCAGCGCTCCTGGATCGAGAACAGCCGCAACGAGTCTTCCATGACGCAGGAGATCCTGGGAACCGCCAGCTACGCCTGGAAGGACCGCTTCTTCGTGGACGTCGTGGCCAACTATTCCGGATCGGCCTACCTGGCCCCCGGCCACCGCTTCAACTTCTATCCGGCCATCAGCGCCGCCTACGTCATCTCCCAGGAACCCTTCGTGAAAGCCTATGCTTCGGCCGGCCTTTCCGGCAGCGACGGCGACCTGGAGCACGAACTCTGGCGCACCGCCTACAGCAGTGACAACGGACACAGCTACAACTTCGGCACCGCCGTCACCAGCTATTCGGGCCGCGCGGAAGGCGACATGGCCTCCCTCACCCTGGCTCCCGAGCAGGCCGCCACGGTGAACCTGGGCGTCCAGACCCGGTTCCTGGGCAAGCGCCTGGGCTTCCAGGCCGATGCCTTCTATGAGGACCGCACCCAGATCCTGATCACCCCGTCCAATGTCTCCGGCATCCTGGGCGTGAGCATGAAGGACCAGAGCCTGGGTGAAAACCGGTACATGGGCTTTGACCTGGGCGCCGACTGGAACAACCGTATCGGCGAGGTCAAATACGGGGTCTATGGCAACGCCGGCTGGCTCTTCACCCAGGTGGTGGACGACGGCCAGGCCTACCAGGCCTACGACTACCTCTACCACAAGGGCAATCCCGTGGGCCAGTGCTACGGCCTGGAAGCCATCGGCTTCTTCAAGGACCAGACCGACATCAACAACTCCCCGAAGCAGACCTTCGGCGACGTGCGCCCCGGCGACGTGAAGTACAAGGACCAGAACGGGGACGGTGTCATTGACAACCAGGACCGCGTGAAGATGTTCGGCTCCAGCACCCCGCTCCTGCAGTACGGCTTCGGCCTCAACCTGGAGTACAAGGGCCTCAAGGTCTTCGCCGACTTCCAGGGCGCCACGGGCGTGACCGTGAGCCTGCTGGATTCCCCGCTGTACCAGCCCCTGGCGAACAACGGAAACATCTCCATGACCTACCTGAACCGGGAAGTGACCTGGACGGCCGCCGATGCCGACAAGGCTACGATGCCGCGCCTGACCACCCAGGGCGGGGAAAACAACTACCGCTCCAGCTCCCTGTTCTACCGCGACGGATCTTTCCTCAAGCTCCGTAACGTAGGTATCGCCTATACCATCCCCCGGCGTGTCCTCAAGATCTGCGACGCCACCGTCTCCCTGAACGGGACCAACCTGTTCTGCCTGGACGGCATCGGCTTTGCCGATCCCGAGCAGCTGGGTGCCTATTATCCCAGCACGCGGGTCTTCTGGGCCGGCATCAAGTTCAACTTTTAAACCGGGATACACGCTATGAAAAAGATTATCTATATCCTTTCTGCGGTCCTGCTCACGGCCAGCTGTAATTTCCTGGATTTCGATGAGACTTCCGGCGACTACAAGCGGGAAGACATGTACAAGACGTACAGCAATATCCAGAAGATGCTCACCAATATCTACGGATATATGCCCTACAAGGATATCGTGGAGATCAGTGACGCCATGCGCGACTGCGGCTGCGACGACGCCGAATTCGGCGATCCCGACGGCAGCGTCCAGCGTTTCAACAACGGCAACTGGAGCGCCCAGTCCACCGTGGACACCAAATGGACCTTCTACAACGCCGTCCGCTGCGTGAACGAGTTCCTCGAATCCATGCAGACGGTGGATATCTCCATCTACAAGCAGGACTCCAAGTACGCCCTGTGGATGGAGCACCTGAAATACTATCCCCAGCAGGCCCGCGTGCTGCGCGCCTACTACCTCTTCGAGCTGGCCCGCCGCTACGGCGACATCGCCATGCCCCTGACCATGCTCAGCACCGAGGAGGCCAACAGCATCGGCAAGACCCCGTTTGACGAGGTGATCGACTACATCGTCTCGGAATGCGACGAATGCGCCCAGAACCTGCCCGACACCTACATCGGCATGTATCAGGACGAGTACGGCCGCGTCACCCGCGGCTTCGCGATGGCCGTGAAGGCCAAGGCGCTCCTGTACGCGGCCAGCCCGCTCCACAACCCCGGCGGCGACAAGGAGAAATGGCAGAAAGCCGCCAAGGCCGCCAAGGACATCATGGACCTGAAACTCTATGCCCTGGACCCGCTGGAGACGGCCAATACCGAAGGCACCTCGCCCGAGGTCATTCTCCAGATCATGCGTTCCGAAAGCCAGAGCTTCGAGAAGTACAACTTCCCCGTGCGTTTCACCCTGGGCAAGCGTACCTCCATGTCCGGCACCTATCCGACGCAGAACCTGGTGGACGCCTTCCAGACCCTGGGCGGATATGACATCACCCTGGATGCCGACGGCTGGCACACCGCCGACCCGGATTTCGACCTCGCCCATCCGTACGAGGGCCGCGATCCCCGCTTCGCCCGCGCCATCCTCGCCGACGGCATGACCTTCAAGAGCAGTACCATCGAGACCTTCGTGGGCGGCGCCGACTATTCGGCCACCCGGGCCGACCTGGGCTCTCCCACCGGCTACTACCTCAGGCGCTACATCCTGCCGGATACCGACTTCACGCCGGAGGCCGAAGTCAAGCTCAAGCACAGCTGGATCCTCTCCCGCTATGCCGAAGTGCTGCTCTCCTATGCCGAAGCCCTGAACGAGTACCTGGGCCCGGACGCCACCGACGCCACCTTCAGCCTCAGCGCCCGCCAGGTCCTGAACCAGGTGCGCGACAACGCCGGCATGCCGGCCGTGACCGTGACGGGACAGGAGGCCTTCCGCAGCGCCGTCCAACGGGAATGGCGCGTGGAATTCGCCTTCGAAGACCACCGCTTCTGGGATGTCCGCCGCTGGAAGATCGGCGCCGATACCCAAAAGCAGGTCTACGGCGTCCAGATTGTCAAGGGTGCCGAGAAGAAGGAGTACAGCCGTGTCCTGGTGGAAAACCGCGTTTGGGCCGACCGCATGTACCTCTATCCCATCCCCCAGTCCGAACTGTTCTGCAACACCAACCTGGGACCCCAGAATCCCGGCTGGTAGTGGTCTAACCTGAAAAACGAACGCATTATGAAATATCTATTCAATATTGCTTTGGGCCTGTCCCTGCTGCTTGCGGCATCGTCCTGCAAACTGGAGGAAATAGACTCGCAGCCCGTGGGCGCCCCCAAGCTGGAATGCGACGCGCTGGAGTCCTATACCGTCCAGGCTTCCCGGCCGCAGGCCGTTTCCTTCCGGGTGAACGCCACGACGCCTTGGACCGTATCGGTCGAAGGCAACCCCGCCTGGCTCACGGTTTCGCCGGCCTCCAGCGCGGTTTCCAGCCTCTCCGAGGACGTGCGCGTCACCGCCGCGGCCAATGAGAACCTGGCCGACCGCGACGCCGTGATCCTGGTCAAGGGAGAAAACACCGACATCACCTACCGGATTGCCTTGAAGCAAATCCGGAAGGGTCAGCTCACCCTCACCCCCGTGGCCGGCGAATACGAGATCACCGGCGGTGCCCAGTCCTTCACGGTGGAATCCAACCTGGCCTGGGAAGCCAGCGTGGCCGATGACTGGCTGACGCTGGACCAGGACAAGGGGGAGACCGACGGCAGCATGAAAGCCGTGACCGTCCGGGCTACGGCAAGCGCCAACAAATCCGTCGTGCGCAGCACCACCGTCACCGTGATTTCCGGCGACGAGAAAAAGGCCTTCACCGTGACGCAGAAGGGCCAGTTCCTGGAATTCCTGCCTTCCGGTGACCAGACCGTGGCCCGCCTGGGCGGGGAGCTCGTGCTCAACGTCAAGGCCTCCATGGACTTTGAGGTGCTCAGCAGCAACCCGGCCTTCACCGCCACCAAGGACGGGAACGACAAGGTGCTTGTCAAGGCCGGCTTCAACAACCAGTTCGCCCCCCGCAAGACCACCATCACCATCAAGCCCGTCTCCGGCGAGTATGGCTCCGTGGCCAGTTCCACGGAGGTGAGCCAGGATATCAACTTCAAGTTTGAGGGCAACTACGAGGTGCTCGCCGACGGTTCCGTCAAACTGAGCTGCGGCGCCAAGTCCCGGGTCACCACCCTGGACAAGTACCGCTTCGTGAACCTGGTCCTCAGCCTGGGCGACGTGAACTTCGGCGACAAGGGCGAGCTCTGGTGCGCCGTGAATGCAGCCGATTGTAACATCTACACCCAGATTTCCCTGGGCGGCAACATCCGTATCCGCCAGGACGGCAACCTGCCCAATACCAAGAATCCTACTACCGGCAAGGATGTCTCGACCTACAAGAACGTGAACCTCTCCGGCATAGACAAAGCGGCCCTCAACGCCATGACGGAATACCGTTTCGAGGTCCTGCCCCAATTCACCGACGATCCCGCTATTCCCGGCGTCAAGTGGCACGTGGTGAACTTCTGGTACAACGGGACCCTGAACACCACGCTGAACTACTGTTCCGTCTTTGCCGATGACGCCTCCGCCGCCGGTGCCTACTGGTTCGGTTTCAGCAACATCACCTCCGACGGTACCTGGTACATTGTCAAGACTTGCGACGTAACTCCCCTTGCGGAATAAAAGATGACAAGCATGAAAAAGTTATTCTACATACTTGCAGCGGCAGCCCTCCTGGCAGCGCTTGCCGGCTGCAACAAGAACGAGGCAACCAAGACGCCGCTGGAATCGGTAGACCTGCGTTACCGGGCCAACGACAAATATGAACTGGATGCCGTCTCTCCCCGCGCCTTCAACATCGTGGTGAAATCCACCAAGCCCTGGACCGTTCGCAGCTACCACCCCGACTGGTGCATCATCAGCGACGAGGAGGGGGAAGCCCAGCCCGATTCCCTGGTGCACGTGGGAAAGGGGGAGAACACCACGGTAAAGATCCAGTACTACGACAACACCGGGCTGGACGACCGCACGGACATCATCGAGATTGCCAGCTTCGGCTATATCGGCAAGAAAGTGACCGTGTACCAGAAGGGTATCGCCTACCTGAATGTCCCGGAGGCCGATTTGGAAGATGGTCTGATGATTGAAAAGGCCGGCGGCGAACTGGTGATCAACGTCCGGAGCAACCAGAAGTGGACGGCCCGGATCGTTCCCGAAGGCAGCGCCAAGGCCGACTGGATCACCATCGGCGAAGGCGCCTCCGGCGAACTGGACGGCGTGGTCAAGATGACCGTACAGGAGAACTCCGGCGAAAAGCGCTACGCCAACGTGGCCGTATATGACCGCAACGGCGAGGAACGCGCCCTGGTGAAGATCACCCAGGACGGCGTGCAGCTGGATCCGGAGAGCTTCGAACTCCGGGCCGGTTTCGACCAGCCCAGCGCCACCCTCAACGTCGTGTGCAACACCCGCTGGGAGGCTCAGAAAAACGCCTCGGACGACTGGTACACCATTGAGAATCCCACCGGACACGAAGGGGACGGAACCCTTACCATTACCTTCAACGAGAATACCGGTACGGCCCTGCGCCGCAGCAGCATCATCCTCAAGACCGTGGCCGCCAATCCCGAAGACGCCGTGGCCGAGAAGGAGATCGTGGTGAAGCAGGCCTACAGAATCACGCCTGTCCGCCACATCATGGACAACGATGAACTGGGTTCCTGGAAATCAGACTGGGACAATGCCCCGGTCTATACCAAGGATTACGGCACCCTCTTTACGGCCAAGGCCCGTCTGAACCGGAGCATGCCGTTCGGCACCTACACCTTCCGCTGGAAAGACCTGACCCCCGATCCGGCCGCTTCGGACGGTATCCGCGTACGGCACTGGTTCTGCTTCAAGGAGAGCTGCGAAATGAAATTCGACGCCCGTCCGGTGGACGGAAAATTCAGCTTCGATTTCAACGCGGCCGGCGACGGAAACAAGCCCAGCCTGGATTCGTTCACCGACGTTGACTGGACGCAGCCCATCGAGATTACCTACAAGTTCGATCCCAACGGTGCCGACTTCTGCCATGTCACCTATCTTGTCAACGGCAAGGAAGCGGGCAGTTTCGACACCTCCGAAAGCTTGCTGCGCACCGTCACCTGGGGTGCCGAGATCAACATGTATATCGGCGTGGACAAGTCGGGCAGCGCCGTTCTCGAATGGTACGAATACACCGCACCGATGAACTGGGATGATTAAAAAAAGGAAGACATTATGAAAAAGATATTGCATGCAGCCCTCCTGTTAGCAGCTATTGTCCCGATGGCCTGTCAGCAGACACCCGTCGTGGATCCGGAGCAGGAGGAGCCCCAGAAAGTGGAACCCGTCTCCCTCCAGCTCACTTTCGTGCTGCCCGATGAAGGCAACAAGACAGCCTGGGTGGCCGGCGACAAGATCGTGGTGCACGGCGAATACGCCAAAGACCAGGTAACCGTTACCCTGGCCGCCGGCGACATTTCGGCCGACAAGAAACGCGCCAGCCTGCAGGTGGACAAGCTCTTCCCGTACGTGCGGGAAGACTGCGCCAGCACCCTGTATGCCTCCTGGCCCGCCGACGCCGTGGACAACCTCAAGCACTGCTTCTTCTACAGCAAGTTCTCCACCACCAGCCAGCAGCTGCTGGCCGCCTGCAACGATGCGGACAATACCTTCCGTTTTCAGGAAGTGCTGGGCGCGCTGCGTTTCAGCACAGGGAGCGACCTGTATGACTCCTTCACCCTCACTGGCAACAAGAAAGACTGCCTGGGATACAGTTTCATGCAGGTAAAGCTCACCGACAAGGAGCAGAATTTCAAGCAGTATGTGGGCGAACCTGTCATCTCGCTGGATCTGCAGGCCAGCCAGGTGAACCAGATCTACATGCCCGCAGGAACGGAAATCCAGGCCGGTTTCCAGATCAAGTTCCGCAAGGACGGCAAATTTGTCAAGGCCTACAAGACAAGCCAGAACATTGTCATCGAACGCGGAAAGACCGTTGACCTGGGAGACATCTCGGCCGGTATCGTCACGTACGACGACCCGTTCTCGGCCGACATCCTGGACCTGGACAAAAACGGCAACGCCAACAGCTACATCATCACCGAGCCCGGCACCTACAAGTTCAAGGCCGTCAAGGGTAATTCCGCCACCAGTTTCCTGGCGGACGCGGCCGATGCGATGGTCCTGTGGGAGACCTGGAACAACGACGAAGAAGTCACCCCCAACAGCGTGGTGGCCTCCGTATCCTATGCCGAAGACTACATCATTCTCCATATGCCCGACAAGCTGCATCCCGGCAACGCCGTGATTGCCGCACAAGACAGCGATGGGAAAATCCTCTGGAGCTGGCACATCTGGGTGCCCCAGACCAGCATCGAAACCAGGGACTACGGCATTTACTCAGCCGCTATGATGGACCGCAACCTGGGTGCCCTGGTGGCCGCCACCACCGACGGACCCGCCCCGGTGGAATCCTTCGGCCTCTCCTACCAGTGGGGCAGAAAGGATCCGTTCCCCGGCCCTTCCGCGCCCAACAAGAGCAGCAATGCCACGGTGGCCGGCAAGAGTGTGGAGCAAACGCCCGGTTCCGGTGCCGCCGACGAGAGCAAGATCACCCTGGAAGAGTCCATTGCCAATCCCACCCTGCTGGGCCACACCCAGAATGGTGACTGGCTGCTTCCCGCGCCCGACAGCGACCTGTGGAAAGACAGCGAGAAGACCATCTACGACCCCTGTCCTCCGGGATACCGCGTCCCTGCCCGGGTCACTTCCCAGCCGCTCCACAGCAGTGATCTCTCGGCCCAGAAGGGCTGGAGCGAGAACAAGGCCAACTACTGGTTCACCCTGGGCGACCCCGTGGCCGTATTCCCGTTTGCCGGTTACCGCGACGATTACGGTCCCGAATCGTACACCCACGCCTACGACCGCGCCGCGCTCTGGACGTCCTATGCCTCGGGCGGCGATCCCACCGGCAACTATGTGAACATCCGTGCCGGATCGGCCCACAAACTCACCACCGTGGGTAAATCGCGCGGCTGCTCCGTACGCTGTGTCGTAGAATAACCGATTCCGTTGCCATGAAAATCGCACGCACACTCTGTCTGGGAATCCTGCTCCTCATCCTTCCTTTCTCCTGCGGTCCCAAGGAAAAATACACCCCGCCGGCACCGCCCCAGGAAGAGGAGGAAAAGCCGGATGATCCGCCCAAACCCGATACCCCGGACACGCCAAGCGATGCCGATGCCGAGCGTCTGGCCCGCCTGGGCCAGACGCCCATGGTGGCGGTGTATTTCACCGAGTACACGCCATCGGCCCAATTCCCCACGCTGGAGGACGTGCGCTGCTTTACCCACATGAACGTGGGGCACGCGCGTTTCAAGAACCCCAAGACCGGGGACGGCGGCCTGGAAATCAAGTCTCCGGGCCCCGACTACCTGAGGCGCCTGGCGGCCTACAAGACCAGTTATCCGGAGCTCAAGCTCCTGCTGTTCATCGGCGGCTGGGGCAAGAATGCCGACGGCTTCTCGGAAATGGCCAAAAGTGCCGAAAAACGTGCCCTGTTCTGCAGCGAGTGCGTGCGCCTTTGCAACGAATACCAGCTGGACGGCGTGGACCTGGACTGGGAATACCCCACCTATGCCGCCAAGACCACCCTGGACGACGGCAGCATCTATTACAACGGCGCCGACAAGGCCGACCGGGCCAATTTCTCCACGCTGATGAAGGAACTGCGCGCCGCCCTGGGCAAGGACAAGCTCATCAGCTATGCGGCCGCCTCGGACGACTACGACGGCGACTATATTGACGCCAAGGCTGTGCTGGAATGGGTGGATTACATCAACCTGATGACCTATTCGATGGGAGACCCCTGCCCGTCCGACCCGTCCAAACAGCGGCACAACTCGCCCCTGTACACCAGTTCCCGCTTTGCCAACAGCCGGGGCGGGGCCGACTGCGTACAGAAATACCACGACAAGCAGGGCATCCCCTACGACCGCATGAACTACGGAATTGGCTTCTACGGCCACGGGGACGGCAACAAGTACCCGTCGTCGGTGTCCTACACCGTTGCCCGCGAGGCGCTGGAAAAAGGCACGGCCAAGGGCAAGAGCGTGAGCGGTTACAACCAGCGCTGGTGGGACGACCCCAGCAAGAGCTGTTATCTGGGCGACGCTTCCGGCGTGATGTATGCCAGCTACGAGGACATCGAGTCCATCGGCTACCGGACCCAATATGTCCGGGAAAAGGGCCTGCTGGGCGCCTTTGCCTGGGAGTACCGCGAGGACGATTCGGAGGGAACCCTCCGCAAGGCCTTCTGGAAACTCATGCACGGGCTACAGCCGGACAGTCCCGATACGCCCGAGGTGACCGACCCCGCATCGGCCACGGACCTGAGTGCGAAAGGCAGCGCCAACTGCTATATCATCGAGCAAGCCGGGAACTATAAGTTCAAGGCCGTAAAAGGCAATTCCTCCACGTCCGTGGGCACGGTGGCCAAGGCCGAAATCCTCTGGGAGACCCGCACCGGGCTGCTGGAGAGCGTGGGCTGTTCCGGCGGCTATATTACCTTCCAGACGCCGTCGGCCCTTCTTTGCGGCAACGCCCTGGTGGCCGCCAAGGACGCCTCCGGCACCATTCTCTGGAGCTGGCACATCTGGATTCCCAAAACGCCCGTGGGCGGCGAGCTCTACGGCCTGTCCTGGTACACCATGATGAGCCGCAACCTGGGGGCGCTGGAAGATGCCTCGGCCACAGCCGGGGCCGATTCCTACGGCCTCCTGTACCAGTGGGGCCGCAAGGATCCGTTCCGCTGCGAGACGCCCGCCAACAAACACGCCGGTACCATGAGCCTGGCCCAGACCATCGCCCAACCCACCACCTTCGCCGCCAATGAAGGCAGCTGGATGGCCAGCGTGGACAAGAGCGTCTGGGGCGACAAGGCCACCAAGACCATCTACGACCCCTGCCCGCCCGGCTACAAAGTGCCCATGCGGGAAGACGTGACCGGCTTCTTCCAGCTGGACGCCATCTCCGGCGCCACGGGCTGGCAGTATGCCTCGGGCCATGGCTTCGCCATCGGCAATCCCCAGGTCTGGTTCCCCTATGCCGGCTATATCGACGCGTCGGGAAACTACGTGTCGGCCGGGGCCCAGACCAAGATCTGGAACTCCCACATGGACAGCGCCAACAACCAGGGCTACGGCATCTTCATCAACGGGGAATCCTCTTCCCGTTCTTCGCAGAAAGCGGCCCAGGGCGGCAGCGTACGCTGCATTTCCGAGACGCAGGCCAGCTTTACCAACGCCCCCGGCATGCCGGTGCAGGGCAGCTATACCCGCAAGGTCTTCGGCTCGGAGATCGTGGAACTTTCCGGCCTGCACCTGAGCAAGGACAAGGATTTCCTCTGGGGCGTGGGCGACGAAGGCTACCTGTACAAATTCACGAATATCGACGGCGACGTATCGGCCATCAGCTCCTCCACGGTATGGACCTACAGTGCCGATATGGAAGGCATCACCCTGGATCCGGCCACCAATACCCTCTACCTGGGCATCGAGTCCGACCGCGTTTACAAGCTGGCCCCGCCCTATACCTCCAAGAGCACCCTCTTCGTGGTGGAAGAGGCCTCCAACATGGGGAATTCCGGCGTGGAAGGCATTGCCTGGCACAAGGGAGAACTCTATGTGGGGTCCCAGAGCGGCGCCACGCTGTGGTGCTACACGCTGAGCGGCACCAAGAAATGGAAGAAGCAGCTGGGCACCCTGGCGCCCGGCGTCCAGGAAGTGGGCGACCTCTTCTACGACGCACAGACCGACCAGCTCTGGGTATCCGACTCCGAAGCCGGCAAACTCTTTGTCTTTGACGGGGATGTCACCCGGCTGCTGGCCATCTACGACGTGTCCTTCATAGGCAATGCCGAATCGGTCTGCGTGGACCATGACCGGAAATGCGTCTGGGTGGGCGACGACGGCTCTTCCTCCAAGATTTACAGAATAAATTTTAGCAAATTATAGCACTTTTGCGCAAATTGCGTGGAATCGTTCGCTTATCGCGCATTATTTTGTGCAGCAAATCGCTACTTTTGCACCGTGGGAAGCTTAGAGGTGTTTTTGGTTAATACTTGGTTATTGGGAAAAAAGGGAGATGTGATATCTCCTTTTTTTTATATCTTCGTGCAAGATTCCCCGGACAGCGGGGTTTTAACTCCGGAATGCGAATCCGTACGCTCATAGGAACCGTTTTGGTGGCGCTGTGCCTGGCAGGGTGCAGCAAGGCCAGCTATCCCGGAGACCGCGGCGGTATGTATGACGCAGAAAACAACCAGGCCATCCCCGCCGAGGACTACGACGCCATCGTCACCGTCAAGCGTTCCCCCACGGACACCCTGTATTTCCAGTTGAGCGACAACGACCGCCTGTTTCCGAGCCATTACCAGAACGCACGGGGGCTGGAAATGCAGCGCGCCATCTGCCATCTCACGGAATATCCCTATCTGGACAGCCCCTATGGCCACTATGTCCAGGTGCATTGGCTGGAACTGCTGGAAAAAGGGATGGTCCTGAAATCGGCCGCTACGGGCGCGGGAGACGGGCTGGACATCCTCAACGACTGGATGACCTCGGTCGAGGACGGCTTCCTCACGCTGCACTACCGCACCTGGTGGGGCAGCGGCAGCGTCCGGCACCGCCTCACCCTGCACAGCGGGCTCAATCCGGACGACCCCTACGAACTCCTGCTGGTGCATGACGCCAACGGCGACGAGGCCCTGGAGCTGGCCGACGCCCTGGTTTACTTCGATATCAACAGCCTCCCCGACACGGAGGGTCAGTATAAAACGCTTACGCTTAAATGGACGTCTGGTGAAGGAGCGCGCACGTCAAGGCAGTTCCGCTTCCGCAGCAGGGAATGACCTGAGCGAGCAGGAACTGTTAGAGCAAGTCCGCAGCAAGAATCCCGCCGCACAGCGCCGTTTCTACGACCGCTACGCGGGCTATCTTACCGCGGTTTGTTCCCGTTATATCCCCGACCGGGCCCAGCTCAAGGACGTGCTGCAAGAGGCCTTTATCCAGATATTCAACCATGTGGACGGCTTCGAATACCGCGGAGAAGGCAGCATGAAGGCCTGGGTGACGCGCATCGTGGTGAACCACGCCCTCAAAGCACTGCGCGGCAGCGGAAAACTGGTATTCGTGGACGACATGCCCGATGCCCCCGAGGAAGAGGATTTCAGCGTCCCGCCCATCCCCGCCGCCGAAATCCAGAAACTCATCCAGGCGCTGCCGGATGGCTACCGGGCGGTCTTCAACCTCTTTGTGTTTGAAAAGAAATCCCATAAGGAGATAGCCGCCCTGCTGGGAATCAAGGAGGACTCCTCCGCTTCCCAATTCTTCCGGGCCCGCGCCCTCCTGGCCAGACAAATCAAAACGTATATAAAAGAACACGATAATGGATAAGAACAAACAATGGACAGACTCGCTGCCTGAGCTCCTGGACGGTTATACGGAAACCGCCCCGGAAGGCTTGTGGGATGCCGTCCAGGCAGGCCTGCAGCCTCCGAAACGCCGCGCGCTCCCGCTTTGGTGGATCGCCGGTCCCCTGGCCGCCGCAGCCGCCGTGGTGCTGGCCGTGGTGCTGTGGCCGGAGCGCCGCGTGCCCCAGATTATCCTGCCCGAAGACGGGACGCCGGAGAGCCTGGCCGTCAACGCCCCGGACCAGACGCCCGCCAAGGAGGAACCCGTAGTAACGGAAATCCCCGCCGTCATCCCGGCCGTGAAACCCTTTGTCCTCTCGGCCTCTCTCCTGGCCGATGCCCATGCCGATACCCCCGCCGACGAGGTGACGGCTCCCGCCGAAACCCTCCTTCCCGCTGGTGACGACGCGCCCGCTGAAACGCCCGCTGAAACGCCCGTAACGGAGCCCGCCGAGGCCAAGCCTTTCGAAACCCCGTTCATCCCTCCCGTGCAGGAACAGATCAAGAAGAAATTCCGGGGCAGCGTGCAACTGGCCCTGCTCTCAGGCGGCTGCCTGAGCCCGGAAACCACCCTCCAGAAAAGCGGTTTCGGCCTGCCGGCCCAGCCCGGTATCGTCACCCGCGGCACCGATGCCGGCCTTCCCGGCGACGGCGTCACGATTTTCATGGTAAACCGCAACAAAACCAGCACCCTGGAAGCGGAGCATTCCCAGCTCACGCGCTTCCAGTTCGGCCTCCATTACCGCTTCCAGCCCCGCTGGGGCACCGAAACCGGCGTGGTGCTGTCCCGGCTCCAATCCCGTTTTGAGAGCACTTCCGGGCAAAGCCAGTCCATTACCAAACGCCAGGTGAGCTACCTGGGCATCCCGCTCTACCTGCACTACCAGGCCCTGCAAAAGAATCGCCTGGGCCTGTACCTGCAGGCCGGTCCCATGTATGAAATCACGCTGGACACCCCCAGCACTACCTGGAACTATATCGCCGGAAAAGAACAATCGTCCCGTACGGATTATACCTATATACGGGACGATATCTGGTCTTTCAATGTGAATGCCGGCCTGCAGTTCCGGCTGTTCCGGCACGGGGCGATCTTTGTGCAACCGGGCTTCTCCTGGCATTTTGCCCGCGAGAATAACCTGGAAACCTATTACACCACCCATCCGGCCGCGTTCTCCCTGTCGCTGGGATACCGCGTCCTGCTCTATTAGAACAGGCGGATGATGCTGTCTCCCTTGGAGTCGCGGCCACCCAGCGAGATGCCCACGCCAAAGACAATCTGGCCGGGGATGTTGAGGTCGTAGGTATAAAACTTATTCTTGGTCTCCCCGGAAGCCAGCTCGGCCGAAAAGTAATTGGCCTGGGCGTTGGAATCCGTCTGCTACCCCGCCTTGAGGGTGATATTCAGGAAGGGCAGGCGGGAAGCCAGTTCCAACCCGGCGAAGACCTCATGGCCCGTGAAATGGGAGAGGGGAATGATAGTCTTCAACACATCCGGATACCAGGCGTAGGAGCCCACCAGGTCCACATCCATGTAATCGCTGATGGCACCGCCCAGGCGGAGTTCATCGTTCAGGAAAAGCACCGTAAAGCCCGGCAGGATGCCGCCCGGCTGCGCCGTGCTCACCAGATCCCCGTTCTGCTTGGGCACTTTCACATCCTGCGCCACTTCGCCCTTGAACAGGTGCTCCTGCAGCATCATGTTCGCGTGCAGCACCGAGGTGGAGAATCCCGGGAACAGGCGGAACTTGAAGAGACTGGCATTTCCCACCGGCTGGAAAACGACATTATTTTTCCCAAAGGTCTGCGGCTGCGGGCCGAAGGGAGCCTGCAGGCCCACCATCGGTGCCGGCAGGAACAGATCGGCACTGATGAGGTGGAAGTTGTTGCGTGACCAGGACTGGATGTGATGGCGGCGCTTGGATTCGCGGTTAAACTTGAGCTTTCCCCGGTAGGCGACGGCATCCGTGCCGCCCCGGCGCAGTTCCACGTAATAGGGCTTCTTGCGCACCGGCAGGTTAATCTGCGTGGGCAGCTGGAGCCGGTTCACCAGGGTGGAATCGGCCGATTTGTCGTGCTTGCTGGTCTTCACCACCAGGTACAGGTTCTTGTCGTCGGTGGTCACATTCAGGGAAGAAACCTTGGTGAGGGCAAAGTGCTCCACCAGGGTGTCGCGGCGCTCGAAATCGGGCGTAAGCTGCCGGCGGGAAGGCATGAAGCCGTCCTTGCGGATATCGATCTGCAGCCCGTCGCGCACTTCCGTCTCCTTGATGGCCACAGGAACCGTGGGCGTGCTGCCAAAGTATTCCCCGTTGATGTACACCAGGGCGTCCTTGGGCGTGGAGGTGAAGGCGAACACCTGGAAAGGAATCATGGCCACGGGCAGGGTGGTCATTTCGTTCTCCTTGATCACAAAGCTGTAGCTGCTTTGCTCGGCGATATGGCCTTCCTTCGAGAGCTGGAGGCTATGCTCGCCAATGCCGATCACATAACGGTCCAACTGCTCCACGGTGCCCACTTCCTGGCCGTCCAGGACTACCATGGCATCCCGGGCCTTGCCGGCATCCACCAGCTGGAGCACGCCCTTGACGGCCTTCAGCACCAGGGTGATGTTCTCGTGCTGGCCTTCCTTGAGGCGGCAGTTGTAGCGGGCCGTCTCGAACTTGGGCGCCGAGGCATACACATCCACGTCGCCGAAGGGCACGGGAATGGTACCGTCCTGATAGACCTCATAGCGATGCAGGAAGCTGTCGTCGTCGTAAGACAGGACATCCCGCCCCGAGAGGTTGATGGACTGGCCGTTGAGGCGCAGGACCGGAAGCTCGTCCCCGAAGGAGAAGCCCTCTTCCGGCAGCAGATTCACCGACACGGTGGCGAAGTTGGGACGCAGGCGGGTTGTAATATGGATATTCTCTTCCACGTTGTCGTCGGCAATGACGATGGTGGTATCCTTCATGGCATAGCCGTTCTTCTCAATGTGGATGCGGTGCGTACCGGCCTCCACGCTCATGCCCACAGGCGAACTGCCGGGGTTGCCGCCGTCAATGGAGACGTTGGCGTGACTGGGAACGGTGGCGAATTCCAGGTACTTGCGGGTTTCCGGGCGGGCACTCTGGGTGATGTCCACATACTGGGTTTCGGCCTTGCTGCCCATCCGGATCACGATCCGGGTGCGCCGGGGCGCCTTGTCCGGGTTGTAAAGACCCTGGATGTAGATGGTGCTGCCTTCCACGCGTTCCACCTTGCACACGTTGGGATCTTCCGAGGTGGCGGTGAGCAGTTTGGGCTGTCCGGCCACGCAGGAAATGCTGTCCTGGCCACCGGTATAGGCAAAGTCCACGCTGCCGCGGAGCGGATGGCATTCGTTCAAAATGGCGATGGCGTCGTCGCAATCCTTCACCAGGGCCTGGCCCTTGTTGCGCTGGGCGGCGGTGATGCCGGGCGAGTTGGAAAGCGCCTTGCGGATGGTGGTCTTGGCTTTATCGTACTGGCCGTTGTCAAATTGCTCCTTGGCAATCTGGTATTTGGCCTCAAAACCCGGGCTTTGGGCAAAGACGGGAAGGGCTACTGTCAACAGCAATACGCTGACAAGAATCCTGAATGTTCTCATAGCTATTTTTTCTTCTTTTGTAATTTATCCTGAATCTTGAGCAGGGTCGGGTCGTCCGGACGGATGGCCAGGGCCCGGCGGGCACATTCGAGCGCTTCATCCCGATAGGCCTTGTTGGGATAGGAGCGGTAATCGTTGTAATTGGACACGGCATAGCGGTTCCAGTACTTGAACATGGAATCCAGCTTGTGGGTCATCTGGTTGCGCAGGTGCAAGGTGGAGAAGTCGGAGAACAGCTGCCGATAGGTATAGTTGGCGCTGTAGCGGTTCACGATGGTATCCACCCGCCTGGCCAGGGGTTCGACGGACTGGAGCGTGGCCACTTCTTCCTCGAAGGTGTCGAAGGCGCGCTTGCGGTTGCGCAGCGCATCGGCCGTCCGGAGCTGGAGCTTGCAGGAATCCAGCAGCTGACGGCACTTCGCCTCGTCGTTTTTCACGGCTTCCTGTTCGGCCCGTAACGCGGCCTGCACCCTTTCCTGCTCCTGTTTTTCCAGTTTCTTCATATGGTACTGGTAGCCCACCAGGCCACCGCCGCCCAGGATCACGAGCAGCAGGATGAGGATAAAGAACACCCGGGCCGATCCCTGCTCCCGCTGGCGGATGGTTTCGCCGGCGTGCGGATCCTTCAGCTTGGCCTGGATATCCGCCACCAGCTCATTCTCGATCTGATAGTGGGCCGACAGCTGGCGCCAGTTGATATCACTCAGCAGGAATTCCAGCTTTTTGGGCATCGTACTGCCGTCCACGATAAGGGGAAAGATAAAGCGGCTGCCCTTGTTGCTCACCGCGAAGGTGAGCTCCTTCTGGGTGAACTCCGAGGCATAGGCGTTCTCGCTGGCCACCAGGAGCAGGAGTTTCGAGTCCATGATGGCATCGGCCAGGACCATGGGGAAGTCGGCGCCGCCGGAAATGCCGGCCCGGTCGATGAAGCAGTGCACACCGGCAGCTTCCAGGGAATGGTATATCTTCTCTGCGTACTCTGAATCCTTTCGGGAATAACTGATAAAGACGTCGTACTCCATGCCTAATTTGCGTAAAGTACAAATTTACAGCAATTTTTTCAGATTTTCAACAGGCGCCCCCAGGGGTGCTGTCAATCCTCCCAGACGGGCGGCGGAAGCATAGGCATCGTCCGGGGAGGAATGGCATCGGACAGGCCGATGACCGGGGTGGGCGGCGTATCGCGGAGGGGATCCGTGGGGTCGTCGTGGGAGAGGAATTCTTCCAGGGTGAGGGGCGCCGTGAGGCCGGCCAGCGTGCGGATGCGCTGTACGATGAGATACCGCTGCCAGGCAGAGAAATAGAAGCGGTTGTCAATCATGCAGCTGATCATCTCGCTGCGCCAGCGATAAAACATCGAATTGCTGGCTCCCTGGAATACCCCGATCCGGCCATAGCGCGCATCCAGATCCGTCAGGCTTTCCTTCACCACGCCGCCATCCAGGAGCAAATCCCAGGGCGTCGGGCTGAACGCGCCGGAGACATTCAGGGCATAAGGGACGCTCCAGTTGTGGGAACTTATGCCAGAAGTGCTTGTAATATAGGAGGTTCCCCAGTATTCATCTCCCAGCCGGCCAAAGCTGTGTCCGCCGAATTCGTGCACCACGGTATTCCACCAGGTACCTGAGTTGCGGCCCATCTCGTTCCGCTCGGCATTGGTCGTTTCTACATAATTGGGGGGCGTCGCCGTGGCGCTGGCGGCCTGCTTACTCGGGAAGCCCCAGTTCAGCGTACCCTGCACCAGGGGCACCTGGCAATAGGTTTTTCCATTGGAATAATTGTGGGCCATGCCACCGTAACGGTTATCGTTGATGAGGATAAGCACCGGCACCTCGTCTATGACGTGCGAGCCGTCCTTGATATCCGGGCATCGCTCCGACACGAAAGAGAAGACAAGCGAGGCATCGGCCGATAAGTCATTATACGAGTCGGCACCCCATTTGGAGCCGAAATAGCAGTCCCGGAAGGTGGTGATATTGCCGTTGCCGTCGGTAATGCTGGCGCCGGACTCGTTGGAAGGCACCGGCAGAATCCAGGCATTGAAATAACTCGCATACGACTTGTACGGCTCTGTGCCAAACAGGGCGTCCAGGGCCGCCGGCGCATCCTCCAGCGTGAATCTGGAGAGTTCGTCGGCCGTGTAACCGTCGGGAATCACCACGATGGAAACAGCCTTGGGCGCTCCGGCGCTGGCCGTCTTGTACTGGACGGGCGCCTGGGAGGCCAGATCGTCCGAAAAAGCATCCCCCAGGTCGATGGTGCCGAAGTCCGAGATGTCCGACCGGTTGAATACCATGTTGCTGGAACAGGAAAGCGTGGTGCTCTCCGACCCGTCTTCATTGGCAAACACCATGGAAAAACGACTTTGCGAACATGGCGCGATGGCGATATAATAATCCGTATCGGGCAGGAAGGTGCCCTCCAGGACGGCGCTCGTGCTGCGTTCGTTATGGCTGGTGAAATAGAGGCTGGTAAGGATCTCCGGTTCCCCGTTCGGCTCATAGATAACAAAGTCGCCCACAATCTCGGACATGCCGCGGAAGGTGACGGAACGGACGCTGGATACGATGTCACCCGAAAGGCGGAACTTGATAAGAGAGACCAGGTTACGGAACGAAAAATGCCCATCCTTTGTCGAAGGCGTGGCATAGGAAACGTTGGCGCCCTCTGCCACGCTCCCGGCCGTTGCTGTCTGGGTCATGGGAATGGTGATACCGAAAATCGTATATTCCTGACCGTTGACATCGGACTTGCTGACAGCGAAGGCATCCGGATAGATGGCATACAGTTTATAGACTGCACCGTTAACAGAGCCCGTGAATACAGCATTCTCTCCGCCCTGCGCGGTGGTATAATAGGAAGAATAAAAACCGCCCGATGCCAGCTGGTTAAACATCCGGAAACTGTCGTTGGGATTCCAGACCACAGAGGCACGGGTACCGGCCTCGTTCATGTCCAGATGGGTCCTGGTGGCGAAACCCGCTATCACGGTATGGGGTTCGCCGCCCTGCAGTTCGGGGCAGTCCAGGGGCACCACCGCCCAGGGATCATAGACTTCCACCCGGCTTTCCGTATCGGTTACAGGGGCTTCCTTGCTGCAAGAGAAGACCGCCAGGGCACCGATCAGGCCCCACAAAAGATTCCGCGTCTTCATAGCAGGCCAAATATTTCATCGTCAAACACCGGCGCTCCAAAAGGATTCTGGGGCGTCACCGAATAATCCTCGTTGCTGGCGGTGGTCATGACACACTCCCGCAACCCGAGGTCTATAACTTCACAGCAAGGTGAAAGATAGAGAACTTGTTTCATTCGCGGTACCTCCTTTGTTATCGGCAAATATAATAAAAAACTGGCACTAATCCCCTTTCGTCCACCCCCTTATAAAAAGTAACTGTGCCCCGCAGGGCACAGTTAAAACGTAAAACGGGTGCTTACAGGGGCGGGGATCAGTCCTCTTCCTGCTCCTGGGCAGCGTATTCGGCGAGAAGCTTGGTCTGGACTTCGGCCGGCACCTGAACGTATTCGGCGAACTTCATCTGGAAGGTGGCTGATCCGCCGGTGAGGGAACTCAGGATGGTGGAGTAGCGGTAGAGCTCGGCCAGCGGCACGCGGGCGTGCAGCACGGTGAAGCCCTTCTCCATATCCTGGTTCATGATCATGCCGCGACGGGTGTTGAGGTCGCTCATGCAAGGACCCACATACTCGTTGGGGGTGAAGATGTCCACGTTGTAGATGGGTTCCAGGATCTTGGGACCGGCATTGCGGAAGGCCTCCTTGAAGGCGTTGCGGCCGGCGATGATGAAGGCGATTTCCTTGGAGTCCACCGGGTGCATCTTACCGTCGTACACATACACGCGGATGTCACGGGCATAGGAACCGGTGAGCGGGCCTTCCTCCATCTTGGACTTGATACCCTTAAGGATAGCGGGCATGAAGCTGAGGTCGATGGAACCACCCACCACGCAGTTGTAGAATTCCAGCTTGCCGCCCCACTCGAGGTCGGTGATGTCCTGGCTCTTGAAGTTGAACACGGTGTCCTTGCCGTCGATCTTGAAGTTCTTGGGGGCTTCCTGTCCTTCCACGTAGGGGCAGACCAGCAGATGCACCTCACCGAACTGACCGGCGCCGCCGGACTGCTTCTTGTGACGGTACTGGGCCGTAGCGATCTTGGTGATGGTCTCGCGGTAAGGCACCTTGGGCGCGTAGATCTCGATGTTCTGCTTGAACTCGTTGTTGATTCTCCACTTCACATAGTTGATGTGCTGCTCACCCATACCGGAGAGGATGGTCTGACGCAGTTCCTTGGAATATTCCACGCCGATGGTGGGATCCTGGGCCGCGATCTTGTTGAGGGCGTCGCCCACCTTGGCCTCGTCGTTCTTGTCCACGGCCTTCACGGCGCAACGGTACTTGGCATCCGGGAACACCATGTGCTTGATGGCGTCCACGCCGCTCTGGGCCAGGGTGACGTCGGTCTTGCCGGCCTTGAGCTTCATGACGCAGCCGATATCACCGGCGCAGATGCTGGAGACTTTCTCCTTCTTGGCACCCGCCACGGCGTAGATGGCGCTCAGGCGCTCGCTGTTGCCGGTTTCGGGGTTCACCAGGTCGGCCCCTTCATTGAGGGTACCGCTCATCACCTTGAAGTAGGAAACTTCACCGAGGTGCTGCTCCACGCTGGTCTTGAAGATGAACAGGGCGGTGGGACCGGCAGGGTCGCACACAATCTCGCCACCTTCCACGGTCTCCTGCTTGGTGCCTTCCGGGGAAGGAATCACGTTGATGATGAATTCCATCAGACGGCGTACGCCGATATTTTCCTTGGCGGCGGTGCAGAACACCGGAACGGTCTCACCCTTGAGGATACCGGCACGCAGGCCTTCGCGGATCTCGTCGGTGGTGAGCTCCATGGTCTCGAAGAACTTCTCCATGAGTTCGTCGGAACCTTCGGCAGCCTTCTCCATGAGTTCGGCGCGGAGTTCTTCGGCCTCGTCGGCATAGGCGGCGGGGATATCCACTTCCTCGTTCTTCTTATTGTAGAACTTCATGGTGATCACATCCACGAAACCTTCCAGGCCGGGACCGGGGTTCACCGGGAACTGGCAGATCACGGCCTTCTTGCCGAATTCTTCGTTGATGGCGTTGCGCACGCCGTCCCAGTTGGCCTTATCGTGGTCCATCTGGTTCACGGCGATGACCATCGGAATGCCGTACTGGTCGGCATAACGGCCGAAGAGGGTGGTACCCACCTCGATGCCGGCGGTGCCGTTCATCACCATCACGGCAGCTTCCACCACCTTGAATGCAGCCAGAGCGCCGCCGGAGAAATCGTCGGAACCCGGGGCGTCGATGAAGTTGATCTTGGTGCCATTGAGCTCGGCATAGAGCGGGGTGGCGTTGATGGACTTCTGGTTGGTCTGTTCGAATTCGGTGTTGTCGGAAACCGTGTTCTTGTCTTCCACGGAGCCACGGCGGTCAATCACTTTGCCTTCGAAGAGCATAGCCTCGGAGAGCGTGGTCTTGCCACAGCGCGGTGCGCCAATGAGGACAACGTTACGGATGTTTTTAGTAGTGTAAGCTTTCATGGGTATTATTAATTATTTTTGCTGATTTTCGTAAGCTTGCAAATATAACCATTTTTCGCACAAAAACAATGTTTCCGGCGAATGAATTCACGAGCCCACGAAAGGCTTACAGTAGCAGGTTGGTGAAAAAGACGGCCACGATGCCCACGGGCGCCACAAAACGGATCAGGAAATAGACCAGGCCGAAGATGCGCCCGTTGCAGCGGCCGCCGTTGGTGAACTCGTCACGGACATCGGCCTTGGACATCTTCCAGCCCGCAAACAGGGTAAAGAGCAGGCCGCCCAGCGGGAGAAGCCAGTCGGAGCAGAGGTGGTCCAGGAAATCGAAGAAGGTGACGCCCAGCAGTTTGACATGCGAGAGCGGGCCGAAGGACAGGCTGCACAGGATGCCCACGCCCCAGCAGAGGAAAGCCAGCAGCAGGGTGGCGCTGCGCCGCTTCATGCCCTTCTCGTCGGTGAGGAAGGCCACGCCCACCTCCAGCATGGAAATGGCCGATGTGAGCGCCGCCGCCAGGATGGTGACAAAAAAGATCACGGAAACCAGCGTACTCACCACCGGCATCCCTTCGCCCATCCGGTTGAAGATATAGGGCAGGGTCTCGAAAACCAGGCCGGGACCGGCGCCAGGCTTGATGCCCGCGGCAAACACGGCCGGCATGACGGCAAAGGCGGCCAGGAGGGCAAACAGCAGGTCACTCACCGCCGTACCCAGTCCGGAGACCAGCAGATTCTCCTCTTTCTTCACGTAGGAGGCATAGGTAAGGATGGTGCCCACGCCCAGCGACAGGGAGAAGAAGGCCTGTCCCAGCGCGGCCGCCCAGGCTTCCGGCGTGAGGCGCGAGAAATCCGGTTTCACCAGGTACTCCACCCCCTTGTAGGAGCCCGGGAGCGTGAGCGAATAGGTCAGGATCACCAGGATGAGCACGAAGAGCACCGGCATGGCCACCTTGGAGAACTTCTCGATGCCTTGTTTCACCCCGCCCAGGACAATGGCCGCCACCAGGGCCATGAAGGCCGTGTGGGTGAGGATGGGCTGCCAGGTGGAAGAGATGAACTGGCCGAAAAAGCCGGACACGACGTCGGCCGGGCTGTCCGTAAAATTGAAGGAAAGCGACTTGAAGAGGTATTCCACGCTCCAGCCGCCCACCACGGAATAATAGCTCAGGATCAGAAGCGGCGACACGATGGTGAGGAGGCCCGCCCAGCGCCAGGGACTGCCGGGGGCCAGTTTGTCCATGGCCCCGAAGGTGTCGCTGCGCGAACGCCGGCCGATGATGGATTCGGCAAAGAAGATGGGGACGGCCATCAGCAGGCTGGCCGCCATGTAAACCAGCACGAAGGCGGCGCCGCCGTTCTCGCCCACGATGTAGGGGAAACGCCAGATATTGCCCAGGCCCACGGCGCTGCCCGCCATGGCCATGATCACAGCGAAACGGCTGCCGAAGTGCTCCCTTTTCCGTATCATATCACCAGGGAGGCCACCATGGCCAGGATGCCCAGCGGCGCCACATAACGCAGCAGGAAGAGCACCACCGGGAACAGTTTGACGTTCCGGCGCAGGGTGCCGCCGTTGGTAAGTTCCGTAAAGAGGGCCTTCCGGGGCATCACCCAGCCGGCCAGGATCACGCTCAGCAGGCCGCCCACAAGCAGCAGGCCGTTGGAGGCGAAGCTGTCGGCAAAGTCAAAGAGCTGGAGGCCAAAGACTTTCACCTGGGCCAGCGGGCCGAAGGACAGGCTGGCCAGGGTGCCCAGCGCGCCGCAAAACAGGAAAAGCGCCAGGCAGGCCGTGCGCCGTTTCCAGCCCCAGGATTCGGTGATATAGGCCACGCCCACTTCCATCAGGGAAACGGAGGAGGTGAGGGCGGCGAACAGGATCGTGACAAAGAACAGGATCGCGGCGGCCGAACTGAACACCGGGCTGTTCAGGCCCATCTGGGCGAAGATATAGGGCAGGGTGTCGAAGATGAGCCCCGGGCCGCTGCCCGGCGCGATGCCTGCGGCGAACACCGCCGGCATGATGGCGAACCCGGCCAGGTAGGCAAAGAGCAAATCGCACACGGAAGTGCCCAGGCCTGCGGCCATCAGGTTCTCCTGCTTTTTCACATAGGACGAATAGGTGATGATGATGCCCATGCCCAGCGAGAGGGAATAGAAACTCTGCCCCAGGGCATCCACGAAGGTGTGCCCGGTCACCTTGGAGAAGTCCGGCACCAGCAGATAGGCCACGCCCTTCATGGCCCCGGGCAGGGTGAGGGAATAGACCGTAATCACCACAACCAGCACGAACAGCACCGGGATGGCCACCTTGCTGAACTTTTCAATCCCCGATTTGACGCCGAAAATCACGATGGCCATGGTGGCCAGCATAAAGCCCCAGTGACACAGGAGCGGGGTCCAGGTCTGGCCCACGAAACGGCCGAAGGAGCCGCTCACCTGCTCCGGGCCCAGGTGGATAAAGTCCAGCCGGCAGGCCTGGAAGAGGTATTCCACGCTCCAGCCGCCCACCACCGAGTAGTAGCTCAGGATCCACAGCGGGGTAATGACGGTGAGCATGCCCAGCCATCGGCCCGCCCTTCCCGGGACCAGGGCGCTGATGGCCGTCCGGCTGTTGGTGCCGCTGCGCCGGCCCATGGCGCTCTCGGCCAGAAAAATGGGCAGGGAGAGGATGAGGGTGAAGATAATGTAGATGATGACAAACGCGGCGCCGCCGTTCTGGCCCGTCAGATAGGGGAAACGCCAGATGTTCCCCAGGCCGATGGCGCTGCCGGCCATGGCCATGATAACAGCCGCACGGCCGCTGAAATTCTCCCGCTTTTTCATACGATTGATACACTACCTTGTGGTGCAAAGATAATGAATTCTGGAAATAATTCGTTATTTTTGCGTTATGCAACAGTATTTAGACCTGCTTCGGCACATCCGCGCCCACGGGGCCATGAAACAAGACCGCACCGGCACCGGCACCCAAAGTGTTTTCGGCTATCAGATGCGTTTCAACCTGGCCCAAGGCTTCCCCCTCCTCACCACCAAGAAAGTCCACCTGAAATCCATCATCTACGAACTCCTGTGGTTCATCGCCGGCGATACCAACGTGAAGTATCTCCAGGACCACGGCGTCACCATCTGGGATGAGTGGGCCGACGAAAACGGAGACCTGGGGCCGGTCTATGGCCACCAGTGGCGCAGCTGGCCCGCCCCGGACGGCCGCTCCATCGACCAGCTTGCCCAGGTGATTGACACCATCAAGCGCAATCCGGACTCCCGCCGCATGCTCGTGAGCGCCTGGAACCCGGCCGAAGTGGACAAGATGGCCCTCCCGCCCTGCCACTGCCTGTTCCAGTTCTATGTAGCCGACGGCAAACTGTCCTGCCAGCTGTACCAGCGCAGCGCGGACGTCTTCCTGGGCGTCCCCTTCAATATTGCGTCCTACGCCCTGCTCACGCTCATGATGGCCCAGGTGTGCGGCCTGCAGCCCGGCGAGTTCATCCATACCACCGGCGACACCCACCTGTACATCAACCACTTTGACCAGGTGGCTACCCAACTCTCCCGCACCCCGCGCACCCTGCCCGTGATGCGGCTGAACCCGGATGTCAAATCCCTCTTTGATTTCCGCTACGAAGATTTTACCCTGGAGGGCTACGATCCCTGGCCCGCCATCAAAGCCCCCGTGGCTGTCTAATAACCCGATATCATGGCTATCAAAAAAGAACTCTGGGGCACTGCGCCCGACGGAAAGGAAATCTTCCTCTATACCCTCACCAACGCCTCCGGCGCCTATGTCCGGCTTTGCAGCATCGGGGCGGGCATCGTCTCCATCGTGGTGCCCGACAAGGAAGGGAAGCTGGCCGATGTGGTGATCGGCTACAAAAAGCCGGAGGACTATTTTGCCGACGGCCCCTGCGCCGGCAAGATTCCCGGCCGCTTTGCCAACCGCATCGCCAAAGGACAGTTTACCCTGGACGGCGAGACCTATACGCTCCCCGTGAACAACGGCCCCAACCACCTGCACGGCGGCCCGGACGGCTTCCAGAACCAGGTGTGGGAGAGCCGCATCGAGGAGGATGCCGTGGCGTTCCTGTATTTCTCGGAAGACGGGGAGGCCGGTTATCCCGGCAACCTCAAGGCCGTGGCCCACTACAGCTGGGGAGAGGATAATTCCCTCAAGCTCATCCTCACGGCCGAGGCCGACAAGCCCACGGTGGTGAACCTCACCAACCATGTGTACTTTAACCTGGACGGCGAGGACTCCGGCTCCGTGCTGGACCATAAACTGGAGCTGAACGCCTCCCAGTACCTGCCCACGGACGAAACGCTCATCCCGGTGGGCGCCCCGGAGGACGTGGCCGGCACCCCCATGGACTTCGTGGAGGCCAAGCCCATCGGCCGGGATATCCAGGCCGATTTCCCGGCACTCAAATACGGGAAAGGCTACGACAACTGTTACCTGATTGACGGCGCCATGCCGGGCCAGCTCACGCCGGCGGCCGAGCTTTGGGCAGCCCGCAGCGGACGGCATCTGGAGGTGCTCACCACCCAGCCCGCCGTGCAAATCTATACCGGAAACTGGCTCCAGGGCTGTCCGGAGGGCAAATCCGGCCGGGCCTACCAGGACTACGACGCCGTAGCCATCGAGTGCCAGCACTGCCCCGACTCCCCCAACCGGCCCGACTTTCCCTCTACCGTCCTTCGGCCCGGGGAAGTGATGGAGGAGGCGATTATCTGGGCGTTTGACGCTTAGTGTAAATCACGAATTCAAAGGAAAAGCCTGTCTCCGGATCCGTATGGGTCTCGGAGGTGCTAACCCGTTGCCACACCTCGGGGTCAATCTCCGGGAAGAAGGCATCGGCCTCGGTGAGCACTGTATGGACGTGGGTGATGAAGAGCCGGTCCATGTCGGGCAGGGCGGCCTTGTACACCGAGGCGCCGCCCATGATGAAGCAGCGCTCGGCCCCGGTCTTTTCGGCCTCGGCATAGGCCTCGTCGAAAGAATAGGCGCAGGTGACCTCCGGGATGGGGTCCCAGCCCAGGTTGAGCACGATGTTCTTGCGTCCGGGCAGCGGCCGGCCGATGGAAAAATACGTGGCACGGCCCATGATCACGGGGTATCCCCGCGTGGTGTTCTTGAAGTATTTGAGGTCCTCCGCGATGTGCCACGGCAGGGCGTTCTTGATGCCGATGCCCCAGTTATCGGCCACGGCCACAATCAGACATTTTTCCATAGGTTCTGCGTTTTACCAGGCGCCAAATTTACAAATATTATTCCTTTTACGGAAACTACAGCCCCAGTTCCTGCTTCATGGCGCGGAGCAGGTCGAAGGCCTGGAGCGGGGTCATGTTGTTGAGGTCGGCGGCCTTCAGGCGGTCGCGGAGACTTTCCAGCAGCGGGTCGTCCAGCTGGAACATGGAGAGCTGAATGGAACCGTCCTTCTCTACGCGGCCTTCCTTGACGGTGTGCGGTTTCACGGGCGTGAGCGCGCCGATAGCATCCAGTTTCTGGCTGTTTTCCAGCGCCTTGAGCGTGCGTTCGGCACTCTCCAGCACGGGCCCCGGCATACCGGCCATCCGGGCCACATGGATACCGAAGCTGTGTGCCGTACCGCCCTCGCGGAGCTGGCGCAGGAAGATGACCTCCCGGCCCACCTCCTTCACGGCCACATGGAAATTCTTCACCCGCGGGAAGAGGCCTTCCAGGTCGTTGAGCTCGTGATAATGCGTGGCAAAGAGCGTCTTGGCACCCTTGCCGTACTCGTGGATGTACTCCACGATGCCCCGGGCGATGGACATGCCGTCGTAGGTGGAGGTTCCCCGGCCGATCTCGTCCAGGAGCACCAGCGACCGGGCGCTCAGGTTGTTCAGGATCATGGCCGTTTCCAGCATCTCCACCATGAAGGTGGACTCGCCGCGGGAGATGTTGTCCGTGGCGCCCACGCGGGTGAAGAGCTTGTCAAACCAGCCGATGTGCGCCTCGCGGGCCGGCACGAAGGACCCCGCCTGGGCCATGAGCACGATGAGGGCCGTCTGCCGCAGCAGGGCACTCTTACCGGCCATGTTGGGACCGGTGAGGATGATGATCTGCTGCTTCTCGTTGTCCAGGTACACGTCGTTGGGGACGTATTCCTCGCCGGGCGGCATCAGGGTCTCGATAACGGGATGCCGGCCCTGGCGGATGTCCAGGACCTTGGAGTCGTTCACGTCCGGCCGGCAGTAGCCGCGAAGGGCCGCCTGCTCGGCAAAACCGGCGAGGACATCCACCTTGGCCAGGATGCGGCTGTTGGTCTGGATGGCGGGAATCTGCTGCTGGATATGGGCGATGAGTTCCCCGTATATCCGGGTTTCCAGGGCGTAGATGCGGTCTTCGGCCGTGAGGATCTTTTCCTCGTACTGCTTGAGTTCCTCGGTGATATAGCGCTCGGCGTTCACCAGGGTCTGCTTGCGCACCCACTCGGGCGGCACCTGGTCCTTGTAGGCGTTCCGGACCTCGATGTAATAGCCGAAAACGTTGTTGTAGGCAATTTTGAGCGAGCCGATCCCGGTGCGTTCGGCCTCCCGCTGCTGCATCTGCAGGAGATAGTCCTTGCCACCGGCCGACAGGCCACGGAGCTCATCCAGCTCCGGATCCACGCCGGAGGCAATGACCGGCCCCTTGCCAATCTGGTAGGCTGCTTCCGGATCCAGGGTGCGTTGGATCTCGGCCAGGAGCTTGTCGCAGCTCTTGAGGCCCTTCAGCAGCTTTTCCAGCGCCTCGCAGCCGGTGAGGCGGTCGCGGATGGGGGCGGTGAGGGCCAGGCCGCGACCCAGCTGCAGCACTTCGCGGGGATTCGCCCGGCCGTTGGCCACCCGGCCCAGGATGCGGTCCATGTCGCCCAGCTTGCCCAGGTCGGCCTGGGTATCGGCCAGTACCTCAGGCGTTTCCACCAGATACTGGACCATGTCGTAGCGGGCGGTGAGTTCCTTGCGGTCCAGGATGGGCATGGCCAGCCAGCTGCGCAGCAGGCGGGCGCCCATGGGCGAGGAGCACTTGTCCAGGGTTTGGACCAGGGAGACGCCGTCGGCCCCCGAGGCGCTCTGGAAAACCTCCAGGTTCCGGAGGGTGAACTTGTCCATCCACACGAATTTGGCCTCGTCTATGCGGCCGATCGTGCAGATATTCCGGAGGCCGCTGTGCTGGGTCTGTTCCAGGTACACCAGCAGGGCACCGGCGCTGCAGATGCCCAGGGGATAGGGGTCGATGGCAAAGCCCTTGAGGCTGTCCACGCCCAGCTGGCGCCTCAGGCGCTCCACGGCGGCGTCATAGACAAAGGCCCACTCGTCAATGGACGTGGTATAGATATCGCCGAAGCGCTCCTTGAGTCCTTTCTCATACCCGCGCTGCACCACCAGCTCCCGGGGTTTGAGCGAACCCACCAGGGTACCGATGTACTCCAGCGTCCCCTGCGCCACCTGGAACTGTCCCGTGGACACATCCAGGAACGCGGCGCCGCAGCGGTCCTTTTCCACGGTGAGGCCGCACAGGAAGTTGTTTTCCTTCACCTCCAGCATGTTTTCCCCAAAGGCAATGCCCGGGGTCACAATCTCGGTCACGCCCCGCTTCACCAGTTTCTTGGCAAACTTGGGATCTTCCAGCTGGTCGCACACGGCTACCTTGCAGCCCGCCCGCACCAGTTTGGTGAGGTAGTTCTCCAGGGCGTGATGCGGGAACCCGGCCATGGCCACGGGGCCTTTGTCGCCGTTGGATTTCTTGGTCTGCACCAGCCCCAGGATGCGCACCGCCGTGATGGCGTCGTCCGAGTAGGTTTCGTAAAAATCGCCCACCCGGTACAGCAGCAGCGCTTCGGGGTGTTGTGCCTTCACCTCAAAGTAGTGCCGCAGCATGGGGGTATCTTCCGCTATCTTGGCCATAGTCTTGGGTTATGCCTCTTCCCGGCGGCGCCAGATGAGCAGGCCCAGGGACAGGAGCGAGATGAGGATAAGGGGAATGGAGGTGGCGCGGGAGATGGCGGCGCCTACGCGGTAGGACTGCGGAGCGAAACGCATTTCCACACGATGCTCGCCGGCGGGAAGGAGGGCGGCGCGGAGGGTCCAGTCGGCCCGGTACAGCGGCAGCGGCTCGCCGTCCACGGTGGCCGTCCAACCCTCGGGATAGTAGATTTCGCTGAACACCGCCAGGCGCTCGCCCCGGGTCGAGTACCTGTACGCGAGCGCGTTGGGTGCGTAGGACTCCATCTCGATATGGTCATAGGCCCGGGCCAGGACATCTACGCCGGGGAGGTCGGGAAGGTCCATGTCGGCCCCGATCACCGCCACCTGCGAGGGGTCGATGCGGCCCAGGCGGGCAATCTCATCGTCGGGGGAATCGGCCCGCACCACGCGGTCCACCAGCCAGGCGGCGCCGTTGGCATGGGGATTCACCAGCGGGGCGGCATTGCCGTCCAGCACCACGTAGCGGGTGTTGAGCATGTTCAGCACGGGCGTTCCGCGACGCATGAATTCCGTCACCTGCGAGAGGGAATCGGCCCGGCCCAGCTCCCGGGAAAGGGCCGAAATCTCCTGGCCCAGGTAGCGGTCAATGAGGTCCTGGTAGCGCTGGAGCTTGGCCGGGGAATAGCCGCCGATACTCTTGTGGCGGTAGGAGGGGATGGACGAGTTGAACACGTTCACCGTGAGGTCCAGCACCCGGTACTGCGGGTCCTGGTCGGCCAGGATCAGGCGGTCCACCGGACGCTCGGCAAAGGCCTTGGAGAAGTCCTTGGGCGTTACGAAATGATCGGCATTGAGGTAGCGCTTGCCGGTGACAAAGAGATTGAGGCAAATGAGCACGCCGATGCCGCCGGTAGCCAGCCAGCGACGGGAGGCCGGTGCCTTGGGCAGCATGGCCCAGAAAAGCAGGCCGGCCGAGGCCAGGATCAGGAGGAACGATAGTCCGGCGTCGGCCTTCAACAGGGCCATACGGTCCTGCTGGAACGCCTCCACCAGCACGTCCTGCATGCCGGCGTCGGAGGCCGAGGAGAAGTCGCCCGCCAGGCCGGGGGCCAGCCACATGAGAAGGCTGAAGCCGCCCGTAATGCCGAAGGCAATGAACAGCGCCTTACGGAAACGCTTGAAATCCACGCCCTGACGAATGAGCTGGTCCAGCGTCAGGAGCCCCAGCAGCGGCAGGGAAACCTGCAGCACCACCAGCGCCATGGACACCGTCCGGAACTTGTTATAGAGCGGAAGCACCTTGAAACAAAGGGCTGTAAACGCCATGAAATGAGATCCTACGGCCATAAGTACCGCCATCAGCGTGGCGGCCAGCAGCCACCATTTCTCCCGCCCCTTGTACAGGCAAAGACCCAACACAAAGAGGAAGACGGTGATGGCCCCCATATACATGGGACCGGCGGTAAAGGGCTGCGGTCCCCAGTACAGGGGCAGGTTCTTGGCCGTCTCGCGCAGGTTCTTCTGCCCGGCCCGCTTGAGGAGCCGGATGGTGGCCGATTTGTCGGGATCCACCGCCTGGGCCGACGAACCGCCGTTGAAGTTGGGGATCATGAGGTTGGGCAGTTCCTCCCAGCCATAGCTCCAGGATGTGGCATAGGCCAGGTCCAGGCCCTTGCTGCCCGCTTCGCCTTCGGCCCCCTTGAGTTCCGAGCCGCCGCGCATGGTGTAGCGCGTATATTTGGCCAGCGGCAGCAGTTTGTTCACATTGGTGGCAATGCCAAAGCCCCCCAGCACCAGCAGCAGGGCCGACACCACGAAGAATTTCCCAATCCGGTCTTTCTGCTTCACGCACAGGTAGATGAACTCCACCACAGCGTAGAACAGCACCAGGATAGCCAGGTAATAAGAGATTTGCTGGTGGTTGGCCTTGATTTGCATGCTCAGGGCCAGGCCAAAGAGAGAGGCCCCCAGCAACACGCGCGGGAGCCAGTTTTTCCCCAGCGTCTTGCCCGTAATGGAGCGGTAGGTGAACACCAGGGCGGCCAGCACCCAGGGCATGAAGGCAATGGCCTGCATCTTGGTATTGTGCCCCACCTGGATAATCTGGAAATTATAGCTGCAGAAGGCAATGGCCACCGCCCCGATTACGGCCAGCAGCCAATGCACCCCAAAGGAGAGCATGAGCAGGAGTCCGCCCACGAGGGCCACGAAAAGGTAGGCGGCCGGGCGCTTGCCCATCAGGAGTTTGTCGTAGATAAACTGGGTCCAGTCGCCCTCCCGCTGGCCGTCAATGGCCGTGGTGGGCATGCCGCCAAACATGGAATCAGACCACTGAGTCCTGTCGTGCGGATGCGCCCAGTTCCAGGAGTTGGCCTCCTGTGCCATCCCCCGGTACCCCGTAATATCCACCTGGTTTACGACTTTTCCCTCAAACAACTGCGGCATAAAGCCGTAGCTGAGCCCCAGGAAAAATAAAACGATCCCGGCCCCGATGGCCACCTTTTTCCAAATATCATTCATACTTCTGCTTTTTCAACAAGGAAGTACAAATTTAGGAAAAATTATAAAAACTATTGCTGTTATTGCTGCGGCCGTCGCCCAACGAAGTCGGGCTAGCGCCCGCGTTACACGTATTGGGCCCAAAATGCGTAACGCCAGCCACTCCAGTGGCTCGGGCAACGCGTTTAGCACGTTTTAGCGTGTAATGCGGGCGCTGGCCGTAAGGGCGGTTGAAGCAAGTGAGGGAAGAACGCGGAAAATGATGTTGCAAGGAAAACATACAAACAACTCAGTTATATCAAGTTAAGGATAAGATATCGAGAAATGCTTGTCCGTCAACTGAGAATGAAATACTGTTTTCCGTGCTAATATCATTTGAGGGGTTATTAACTCCACGTTTTCCTCTGACAAACGGTCGCATGGCAAATGAATCATATTTGCATCAATTACATATATGTGCATTGAGTCTTTCACAACCGTATCCCATGGTCTTTTACTATCTATATATAAATATTTTGATGCGAAAACATAATGGCAAACACACCCTGTCGATATTATCTCATCGCAAGGGCTCAAATCAGTAATGGCATATATATCATTATCTGAGTAGTTATAAAAACGAAAGCGATATGCTATATCGATTGGTCCACACGCAAAACACAAAAGAATCAAAACAAAAAGCAAACATTGTTTCATAATAAAACACTATAATATTATAGCCAAAGCGACAATCCCAAGGATGGCATAATACCCCAAAGTTGGGTACAAATTTTCTGGCCAAGAAGACGTAATATCTGACCGACCTGTCTTTTCAAAGTAATTAGCTGAAGAAAGAAAAACGCTCACCGAAGTTGAGCGCTTTCTAAAGTGATGAGATCAATGTACGGTTATTCTGTGACGGGACGCACGGACTGACCGAAGTAGCGGCCGCAGCTGTAACTGTGGGCAGCTCCGGAGCTGCCGGCAGCTTCCGAATCGAAGCGCACGTTCCAGGCGCTGGCTGAGTCGCCCTCGTAGAGGGAGGAAGACCAGTAGCGGCCGCTGGAGCCCGCATAGTCGAGGCCGATACCGCGCCGGTAGCCAGCGGCGGGAAGGAAGAGGGTCTTGCCGTTGCTGCCGGTAAACCTGTAGCCGTTGACACCTTTGTAGGTCTCCCATCCTTCTCCTTCTGAAAGGGCCACCAATTCCTTCATCTCCGCGTGTGTGGGCATGCGCCAGCTGCCGCCCCAGTTGGCGCGGGCAGCATCGTCTTCAAACTCCAGAACGGTTTTGTTGTCACCGATGAAATTTCCCTCTTCGTCATACCAGATGCCATCGGTCAGCCCGTCGGCAAAGGTGTATTTGGTGATGTAATCAGATTCGGACTCGTCCCGCACGAACGGGTAGGAAGCCCAATCATAGCCGGTATTGCCGCTAATCCAATCATAGCCGCCGGGCTTGACGGTAATCCAATCATAGCAGGGGTTGTCCTGCGAATGTCCATCGGCATAGAAAGGAACAGTGGCGCCCCAGGCGAAGTAGTCGCCATAATCCTCAGGATTGGTGGCGCCCACATTGCAGGTGGCCCATTTGATTTTCTTGCCGCCGACGACAATGCCCAGGTCCACGTATTCACGCATCTTGAGGGTGGACTGGTAGTAGGACCCGGCCGCAAAACTTACGCTGAGTTTTGCACAAGTGTAAGTCCTGTCGCTGCCGTCCGTGGCATCGAAGCTGACCTTTTCTCCCGATACGGCAGGGAGGGCGGCGTAGAGCACATCCGTTGCCGCAGCAGGGGTGATGACATAGTCCTGCGTACCAATGGTAATGGTGAGCGGTTTGGCGCTGATAACCGTCGTGCCGTCGGCCCCGCGGACCGTGAACTTGAAGATGGCGAACTGGTTGGTGAGGGAAACGCTGCCGTCCAAGGTAGCCGTGCCGTCAACCTTCAGCTTGCCGCTTCCTTTACGCGCATCATAGTTTTCGCTGATGCTGCCCGTCCTTGTGAGAAGTCCGTTCTGGGCGTAAAGGAGATCGGACTTTATGTTCCCCGTGGTGCCGTCGGCGGCAGATGAGGGGTAGATGATGGTGACGTCTTCGCCATCGGAAGGAGAGGTGATGGTGCCGGTGATGGTGGCCACGCCGCCGCTGACGGAACTTACCGTCATCTCGTCGCTGACGCCGTTGTGGATCAGGGCGACTTTCTCGCCCTCGGCCCACGTGGCCACGATTGTGCTGCCGCTTTCGGCGAGGGCCTTGGTGGCGGCGTTGTCACCGAGGCTGACAGTGGCGGAGAAGGGTATGCCTACGATATTATCTACAGGCCCATTCTCGCTTTCAATCTTGTTGCAGGCGGCAAGGGCAAGCAACAGGGCTGCGATTCCAAATACTTTCTTCATTGTCTTGTCCTCCCTTGGTTAAAATGCGAACGGGTCTCCGTCATTGTTGTAATCGTCAGGGTCTGTGAGGCTGCCACAGATGACGCCTTCGGTTTTCACCTCGAAGACCCTCGTCGAGGGGGCTTCGTAAAGTTCTATGTTGTTTTTGATTTCCATACGTGAATTCTAAATAGAAGTGCAACACACTTGAAAAGTCAAAATTGAATAATTGTTTGCAATATTTCAACAGTATCCTGTAACCTAGCGACTTACGGGGCCTGTAGTTCAGTTTCCACTCTATCTCGGCAAGCATCTCGTCGGTCAGCTCGCTGAAGTCAGTACCTTTCGGGATGTATTGGCGTATCAGCCCGTTTGTGTTTTCGTTTGCGCCACGCTCCCAGGAGTGGTATGGACGTGCGAAGTAGAACTCGGCATCAAGCCCCTTCGCAATCTCCTTGTGGCGGCCTTGTAGCCAGCATCGTCACGCCAACGCGGCAGGCCATTCGGCCCAAACGGGCGTTTTCGGCCGCCGCAAACCTCTGGCACGTAAACGACTATAAACCAACACTTTACTAATAGTAACTCCGCCATGCGGGGCGGAGTTAAAATCCATAAAGCACTGAGCTATAGAGTGTTAAGTGTTAAGTGTTAAGTGTTAAGTGCCAGGTGTCAATGTGTATTCAAAGACATCATAGTAACTTCTGTCCCAATGATTACTCACTACAGATAATTCAAATAAACGGTCTTGATTCGGAGAGGGAAGGCCGAGAAAGACATAACAATTCGGCGCTTGTTTTTCGAAATAACGTTCCGTTCCGTCTTCAAAGCTAATCCGAATGCCCTTGGACCAAACCCGTAACAATCTGTCTTGAGCCAGATAAACACCTGCGCTTTCGCCAGCGGGGACCTCAAAGGGGCCCTCGCCTAAACGATTGTCGGAGAGTGTGATTTCCAACTCAATGTTAACCGTCACCTTCTGCTGGGTTTGATTGTTGATCTTGACTAAACTACATTCGAAGAAATCAACGATGTTTTTGTCTGTCATTTTACCAAAGCCGGCATCTCCTCTGTTTTTCGTGAGTTTTCCTATTCTCAAGATAAACTCATGCGTCTGGCCGTAATTGGTTTGGGTTTCCCCTTGGACAAGAAACTGAGTATGGTTTCCACAGAGAATACCAGACACTTTGGAAATGATAATCGGAATCGGCATCTCCTGTGAGAAGAACTCCGCCGAAGTAGTTTCTTGGTTAACCCTGATGGCTCCGTCGTTTCCCTGCGTAAGGGTTACATCGTGAAGCACCAGGGAAAAATGCTTGTCTGGCTCTGGCCATGTCGTGTTATAAGAAGGGAATCGATAGGCAATGGTCACATCAGCCTTTTCGGTCGAAGTCATTTTCCACGAAATCGTTGCTTCGTCCGGCATAAGTTGCTGATAAGCACATCCCCCGGAAGGATACCTCACACCAATGAAAGATTTACTCTCGGCAATATACCAGGTGTCATCCGCAATCGGATACCCATCCTGGATTTCCTCCGTTTCGGGCTTGCTCCCAAATAACGCATCATAATTATTATGGGAGGCAACTGGAACCTGCTTTTTACAGGACAACGCAACTATAATATATGCAACAATAATGATTGACCGTTTCATAATCATCTAATAGACTGTACATTATAAAAAATAGAGCATGAAATCCCAAAAATCGTTATAATCAAAAATGGTCCCTAGGCCTTGATGAAGAATTGAATAACTGTCATATAAATCATTAGATGTCAATGCGACATTCAAGATGTAGCTAAGAGGAAGTTCACAGATCTTATCGTCAACATAGGATGTATTTACTGAGTGTTGATTAAAGTTATCATACAAATCAACAAAAAAAGGAGAATAATTAAACTGAAGGGTTCCATTGAGAGAACGCGTCCATTCTTGATTATCATTGATATGAAGTGATTCTTGAATAGTGGTTTGATTTAAATCTAACACATAATAATCACGCGTAAGATACCATCCCAAAAAAGAAGCGAATGACTCTTTAATGAAAGAATTGACATTTAAAATACTATTACCGACTTCTGCATAATGCGAAGCATGGCCTAATTCATGTAACACAACAGCAATGATATCACTAGAACTCGACGAGAATTGATAAATATGGATAACCGGTGGTATAGGGTCAATAACAAATGACCCTATTTCCGAATCTGGTCCACAACTCGCTTGATGCGAACAGATATTAATCATACTATATACGTCATCGTGATGTGCTATGGAGTCCAACAATGCATTTGTCGCATTAAAATAGTAATCTGCAGCCCTATAAATATCATATTCGTACTCGCGAGACAGGTAAAAGTCTTTATCTGGAATACTTCCCCAAAGATTTCCGAATTTTCCCAGATATTTATGAACCGCCATGGGGATATATTCGAGCCCAACCCTAAACGCTTGTGATTCAAGAGCGACGTTAACCGATGTTAAAGAATCTACCCAAGAGGGAACTGTAAACCAGCCATTATCGTTTACAGTGACATATTCAAGATTAAGCCCTTTTTGGAACCGTACTCTTTCCCGCCTTAATAAATAGTAAACAGGGACAGAATTATCAAATACAAATATGCGTCCATGTTTCCTTCGTGTTGACTCCCTGGATGGTAGGTCGTCATTCGTTTTTCCGGAAAGAGACGCTATCACTTCCTTTTCCAACGCTTCATCCATGTAGTCTTCGTCTCCAGAATAGAAAGTAGGAATGCATACATCAAATACTACTTCATAGGGCATGTTGCCAGGGAACTCACGGCCGATAGGCCACAATACATATAGCGGAACACACCTCCGTCGACTACTATCAGAATGAGCCAAACATCCGCCATTTCCTCCGATACAATCGGAAGACATTGTGGGATTATTCTCCGTAATAGTAGCGGCACTTCCTACATATGAGTATCCAAAAGGAACAATGGTTATCTTTAGGGATTTATCTTCCAATAATCCTTTGAATAGTTCATAGTCATTAGAGGAAACAACAATCGCCTTATGAGTCGGCTGTAAAACAATCGTTTGTTTACCAGAAACTATGCGGTAGTGGTCAAATAAAGATTGGACACTATCTAGTTCGAAAAACGTTGGACTTTTCTCAATCCATGCGTCTAGTGGCTCATAATAAACGTAACCATCTTGGGCAGTCTTTGTTAATGGAGCAGATACCAAGTCATTCTCAAGTTTGTCGATATTAGTATCAGAGTTCGGCAGCGGATAACGCGAACACGCTAACAGAGCAAGAAGCAAAAGAAATGAAAGGACCTTACGCATAATACGTTACATGTTGATTTCGCTGCAATTTGGGAATTATTTATTAAGAATCCAAATTATTCTGGATTATTTGTAAATAATTGACACATTAGTGTCCACTAATTATTTATATATTGGTCTTTGAAAATATTGATAGTTAGATAGTTAGATAGTTAGGAGGTGTTTGAGGCGTAAACGGTTTTGAATCGTAACTTTGTCTGTAAATCAGGCAGTTATGCATAACCAATCATTCGTTTTCGCTCAATTAGCATCGCATCTCGATCGGAACAAGTTCAACCATCTCGTCCGTAAGTATCAGTGTGACAACTACATAAAGGTCTTTTCGTGCTGGAATCAGCTCGAAGTCCTTATGTTCGGTCAACTTTCGAGACGCGAGAGTTTGCGTGATCTGATTGTAGCGGTTAAGGTGCACAGCGGTAAGGCTAAGTTCCTCGGTTTTGGCGATTCCGTGACCCTTAGCAACCTGGCTAAGGCGAACCAGAACAGGGACTGTCG
>JAEEGK010000981.1_pt1 | contig 71306 bp, 58 predicted proteins | sample 8958771 | NCBI WGS metagenome assembly JAEEGK01 (sample SAMN16246547, study PRJNA631951) | gut metagenome | biome: gut microbiome; feature: rumen; material: SC-attached | host: Bos | place: Iran: Karaj | collected 2018-10
CCGTATTGTTATATGCGTATAGGGTGAGAGGAAGAAGGAGCGGAGGATGGTTTCAGCAACGATGAGGAAGATGCAAGCACCAAACCAGCTTGCGGCGGTCTTCGAGGTGTCGGGGTCACCACTGGAGAACTTGCCGTACACCTTCACGCCGCCGATAAGTCCCACGACGGCACCGATGGCATAGACCAGCTTCGTCGCCGGGTCGAAGTACGAGGTCACCATAGAAGTTGCCTCATTGATGCCAGCCAGTCCGTTGCCCTGGGCCATAGCGTTCACACTTGCAGCAACTACAAGTGCTGCGATCATTCCGATTCTCTTGTTGTTCTTTGTCATAAAACTGTTTTTTAATTGTTAATGAATAATGATTATTAAATGAAGTCACGGATGTCTATGTCCGTGGATTTCCCAATCATGAAGGACTTGCGTCCTTTGTCTGCTGCCGATGGAATTTCATCCTCGGCATCTGCCTTTGCCCTCTCACACTTGTCAAGCAGGTCACGGACTCTGGCTTTGAAGACCGGGTTCTTCTTCGTCAGGAGATCCAGAAGTTCCGTACCGTCCATCTCTTTGAGTGTCTTGCCAGCCTTCAGTTCTTCGTCCTTGCTGGCTTTCGCTCCGTTGGCGACTGAGACGGCTTTCTCCATTTCCTCACTGGTAAGTCCCGTGGCATATCCCTCAGCCGGATATTCATCCTCACCATTCTGATTCTCCTTGGAATAACTGAAACTCTTGAAAGCCTCTTTTTCTTCTTCGGGGGTCATCTGTCTGAGTGTCTTTTCCTGCTTTGGCGATGCAAAAGTAACGTCTTTCTCATCCACTTCCTCACCTTCCTCTGCCTGTGGCGCTTTTGGCGTTACACTGGCAGCATTTGTCTTTTTGGACTTAACCTGAACTAGACTCCTACCGATGAAATTGACGTCTTTCCCTGTTGTCTGTTCCGGTGCTCTTGCCTCTGGCTGTCCCTGCTTCTTCCTGTCTCGCAACCACTCCCAAGGCTTAATGTCGAGCCAGACGAGATGCAGGAATACAATCATCCATACCAGCAAGATGATAATCACTATGTTCATCTTCTTTTTCTTTTCAATGTTATACTAATCGTCATCAAATACCTCCCTGTCCCGGTAATACTGGCTTTTCACCTCTTCGCGGTTTTTCTCCCACCATTCGTCAAGGATGGCATCTACCATCTGCCCGATGGTTGTCTTATAGACCCCGGCAGCAACGGAGAATCGCCTGTGATTGTCGATGCGGATATAAGCAGACATACGCTGTACGTTCTCCTTGGGAGCCTTCAGCCTGCCAAGTGTACCACTCTGCCCGTGCTGACGCTCTGATTTTTTCTTTTCAGGGTTGTCTTTGCCTTTCGATGGTGAGAGTGTGGCATCCTTACCGACCTGTTCAGGGGAATCAATGCTTTCTTGCGGCTCCACATTCTGAGGCACTTCTTCTTCGTCTTGTGGTGGTTTCCCCATCCTGACACAGCCGCCTTTCTTGTTCATGCTGACGGCAGAAAGGAACTCGTCTTCATCAATGAAGTCCGTCTTGTTCTTCTTGCTCATGGTCTGCTACTTGCTGATAATGGAAAGGATTTCGTCTGCCAGTTCCTTGATACGGCTTCCTCGTAACAGGTGTGGGTCTGGCAGGAAGATGGTGGAACGGAACACGGCTTTCTCTGGATCTGAGAAGTCACGGCGGAAACGCTTGCTGTCAGGTATACGAGTATCCAGTACAGAGATGCCCAACTCTCCGATAACCTCATCATAGAGATTGTAGATGTCGGTCTTCTCACGACCGTCCACCATTGTCCAAAACAGGCATATCTCCTTGGTGACCGCTTTGCCAGTGGTCATGAGGTTGTCCTTGAAGTTGGCGACGAACTGGAGGGCACTCTCCAATACCAGCCTGTCGGCACTGATGGGCACGAAGATGTAATCCATCTGTGCCAGAGTGTTCAGCACTCCCTTACTGCGGATGGTGCCAGGCAGGTCAAAAAGCACAATGTCAAGGTTCTCATCCTCAATAAGTATCTCGGCCTGGTCAATGGCATCCACTGGATTGGTGGCAACAACGGGGAAAATGCGTTTGCCCGTCTTGCGGAACACGTCTTTTGCCGCCTCCTTGTCTGCCTCGTTGTTCTTGATGAGAAGCAGTTCACGCTCTCTTGCATCACTGATGCTGTGCTGGGGATCATCGCAGTCGATGACTCCGACATTCTTTCCTCCGATATTGTGGAGGTAGTTGGCAAGTAGCATCGTGACGGTTGACTTTCCGATGCCGCCTTTCTGTGTAGCTATGGCTACGTACAGTTCATTAGTCTTTTCCTTACTCATATCTTTACTTCCTTATTTCTTTATGCGTTTATTGATTTGGTTATCTAAATGCCTGCCGCAATATTCATCTGCCAATGTAAGCATACGGCTTTGCATCTGTTGGTCTAAGTTATTATGCACCCGCTTGTATGCTTGAATAGCTGTTTAGCTATGTAGCTACGTACTTATGTGGCTACGTACTTATGTAGCCATGCAAACATCTGGTTGAGCACATACTTTGATATATGAATACCCGTTTGCATGTCTGGTCGCGTATGCGAATTGGTAGTTTTCTACTTACGTTCATAACTGCTTGATTAAATGCGGAACTATTTCCGTGTGCAAAGGAACACCGATTTTCCTATGCAGCCAAGCATTCAGATACCCCTGACGATATATGGCTTCGACGTGGCAGCATTAGTCCTCAATGCCCTCTGTCCCAGTCCGAAAGAATGCAGTAATTTTGCACCCGGTTAGCGATGCGACATGCTGACGGACAGAATAGACTTCACAGACCGCACTCCCAAACGGGCAGGTTTCATTCGCTTTACACAGTGACGGAGGTCTCTTTCTTTTCATAGAACAGAGAAATGTCCAACCGCTGAAGACGGTAAAGCAATACAAGACCACCCCTAAACGGGTCTTATACTTCTCTTGTTCAACTGCCACAGCAGTATAGTGAACCTATCCAACCGCTTACTGCGGTAAAGGGAGTAATCCATCTGACCTGTCTTTAAGACCTGTCAGAACACGTCCGCTTTAGCAAGCGGATTTTAATGTTCTCAAGAACATAGCAAGGTATGTTTTCTGCTGCATGAAACTCCGTTTGCAGCATAAACCCCCTTGCTCTGCCGAGGGCTGGGGCTGTCCTCCGAAGTCGGACTGCCCGTTGATACTGCCGTAGGCGCACATAGTTCATGCAAGCAGTGAGTGATAACCATATTGTCAAACAAAACAGATTCAAGATTCAAGAATGAACAGAAAACAGAATAAAGGAGGGAGAAATCCCAAGGCTGACCCAGCGACAAACCGCTACTCAGTCAACTTCACCAGTCAGGAACACATGCGTTTTCTGAAGATGTATGACCGTTCCGGCATGACGAGCAAGTCATCTTTCATCAAGGCGCAGTTCTTCGGTGAGACATTCCATGTGGTCACTTTCGACAAGGGACAGCACGAATACTACACGAAACTGAGCGACTTTCACGCACAGTTCCGTATGGTTGGCAACAACTACAACCAGACGTTGAAAGAACTGAGAAGCCACTTTTCCGAGCGCAGGGCAATGGCTCTGACCTACAAACTGGAGAAGTACATGCAGCAGTTGGTCGAAATTGCAACAAAGATTGTGGAACTTACAAACGAGTATAGGGACAAATGGTCGCAAAAATAAGTTTCGGTAACTCGCTGTTTGGCGCACTGGCGTACAACGGCGAGAAGATCAACAAAGACGAGGGTAAGCTGCTTGCCACCAACCGAATCTTTGATGACGGAACGGGCAAGGTCAACATCCGAAAGGCTCTGGAGGATTTCATGCACTTCATTCCAGACCGATGCCGCACGGAGAATCCTGTGGTGCATATCTCCCTCAATCCGCACCCAGACGACAGACTGACGGACACGGACATGGAGAACATTGCCCGTGAGTATATGGAGAAGATTGGCTTTGGCGGACAGCCCTATATGGTCTATAAGCATGAGGACATTGACCGCCACCATATGCACATAGTTACTATCCGTGTAAAGGAGGACGGAAAGGCTATCAGTTCCAGCAATAACTTCTACCAGAGCAAGAAGGCTACACGGGAACTGGAGAAGAAATACAACCTGCACACGGCAGAACGTGGGCAGGCTATTTCCGAGATTCCTCTCCGCAAGGTGAATGCCAGTGAGGGTGACGTGAAGAAGCAGATAGCCAACACCGTCAAGGCGGTTGTCCGTGGTTACCACTATCAGACATTGGGGGAACTCCGTGCCGTCCTCTCCTTATATAATATAGATGTGGAGGAAACACGGGGCATGGCTCGTAACCGTGAGTATCACGGACTGGTCTATTCTGCCACCGATGATAACGGCAACAAGGATGCGAGTAAGCGAGAGCAGAGTGAGCTTGCTCATTCTGCCGAGCGTGAGCATCCTCGACGGGTTAATCCCGTCAAGGTTGGTAATCCGTTCAAGGCTTCCATGATCGGGCCGTCAGTCGGCTACGAGGCAGTGCAGAAGCGTTTTGCATGGTCGAAGAAACAGATTGCAGACAAAGGCATAGCCGCTTCGCTGAAAAAAAAGATACTGCCCATACTGGCGGCAAGTTCCAACGCAGAGGACTTCAAAAGCCGCTTGCAGGCTCAGGGTATGGACGTGGTTTTCCGCTACACGGACACGGGACGCATCTATGGAGCCACCTTCATTGACCATGATAGCCGCAGTGTTCTGAATGGTTCGCGCATGTGCAAGGAACTTTCTGCAAATGCACTGGAGCAGTATTTCAGCAGTCCTCACGACCAAGAACAGACACAACAGGGACAGACAACCAACCAAGGACAGTCCACACAAGAAGGTACAGGGCATGGCACTGGTGGAGGGCAGCAATCGTCTGGTTCCGACCATTGGCAGAGCCAGTCAACTCCAGCATCAGACTACGACCACTCTCATTCCGACTTTGACGGCTTCGGCTTGTTCAACACTGACAACCCGGCGGTCGATCCTGCCGAAGAAGAGTTCAGAAGACGGATGCAGAGAAAGAAGAAGAAACGTCGTGGTCCGAAACTCTGATTACCTGTTATTCAAATGCTATTTATTCACAATTCAAATTCCATTTTACTATGCAACAAGAAGACGATTTAAGGGCACTGGCGAAAATCATGGACTTTCTCCGTGCTGTGAGTATCATCCTTGTGGTGATGAATGTCTATTGGTATTGCTATGCCACCGTAGAGGGGCACGGCATCAATATTGGTGTTGTTGACCGCATCCTGCTTAACTTCAATCGTGAGGCAGGGCTGTTTCACTCCATCCTCTACACCAAACTCTTTGCCCTGCTCCTGCTTGCCCTGTCTTGCCTTGGCACAAAGGGAGTCATCAACGACAAGATTACCTGGTCGAGAATCTGGGCAGTCCTCAGTGCAGGCTTTGTGTTCTACTTCATCATCAATTGGTGGATGCTGCTGTTGCCCATTCATTCCGACGTGGTGACGGCACTCTACATCCTCTCGATTGCCATTGGCTACATCTGCCTGATGATGGCTGGTCTGTGGATGAGCAGACTGTTGAAGCACCATCTGATGGAGGATGTCTTCAACAACGAGAACGAGAGTTTCATGCAGGAGACACGCCTGATGGAGAATGAGTATTCCGTCAATCTTCCCACCCGTTTCTACTACAAGAAGAAATGGAACAGAGGTTGGATCAATGTGGTCAACCCGTTCCGTGCCACCATCGTACTCGGTACGCCGGGCAGCGGTAAGTCCTACGCCGTGGTGAACAACTTTATCAAGCAGCAGATAGAGAAGGGCTATTCGCTCTATTGCTACGATTACAAGTACCCCGACTTGTCAACCATTGCCTTTAACCACCTGCTGAAGCACTCAGACGGCTACAAGGTCAAGCCGAAATTCTATGTCATCAACTTCGATGACCCACGGCACAGCCATCGTTGCAATCCCATTCACCCCGACTTCATGACAGACATAGCCGATGCCTACGAGAGTGCCTACACCATCATGCTCAATCTTAACCGTACATGGGTACAGAAACAGGGTGACTTCTTCGTGGAGTCGCCAATCATTCTGTTTGCAGCAGTGATATGGTTCCTACGGATCTATCAGGGTGGCAAATATTGTACTTTCCCCCATGCTATTGAACTGCTTAACAGAAGGTATGAGGATATTTTTCCCATTCTCACGTCTTACCCAGAACTGGAGAACTACCTTTCGCCCTTCATGGACGCATGGCTTGGCGGAGCGCAGGAGCAGTTGCAAGGGCAGATTGCATCAGCCAAGATTCCACTGTCCCGAATGATTTCCCCGCAACTCTATTGGGTGATGTCTGCCAGTGAGTTCACGCTCGACATCAACAATCCAGATGAGCCGAAAATCCTGTGTGTGGGTAACAATCCCGACCGACAGAATATCTATGGTGCAGCCCTCGGACTGTATAACAGCCGAATCGTGAAACTCATCAACAAGAAGGGCAAGTTGAAGTCATCGGTCATCATTGACGAGTTGCCCACCATCTACTTCAAGGGACTGGATAACCTCATCGCCACCGCCAGAAGCAACAAGGTGGCGGTCTGTCTCGGCTTTCAGGACTTCAGCCAGTTAGTCCGTGACTATGGCGACAAGGAGGCAAAGGTGGTGATGAACACCGTCGGCAACATCTTCAGTGGACAGGTTGTCGGTGAGACTGCCAAGCAACTCAGTGAACGGTTTGGAAAAGTTCTCCAGAAACGCCAGTCGATTTCCATCAACCGACAGGATGTTTCCACCTCCATCAACACGCAGATGGACAGCCTTATTCCGCCCAGCAAGATTTCTGGACTGACGCAGGGTATGTTTGTCGGCTCAGTATCCGACAACTTCAACGAGCGTATTGAGCAGAAGATTTTCCATGCTGAGATTGTGGTGGATTCTGCCAATGTGGATGCCGAGATGAAACACTATGAGCCAATCCCTGTCATTGCAGACTTCAGGGACGAGAATGGCAACGACATCATGGAGCAGACCATCCGCGACAACTACAACCGCATCAAGGATGAGGTCAAACAGATTGTCAGTGACGAATTGGAGCGCATCAAGAAAGACCCGGCACTGCAACACCTGCTGCAGCAGAAAGGATAGTAATGTTTTGATGCAGCCATAAACGAAGAATCGGAAGAACCAACATTGCTGTTGAGTCCTTCCGATTTCTTCTATCGTATCGTATGAATGAAAAGCTTTATCTTCTGGCTTGCTCTTTACGGTCGTCTTCTTTCATTCGGTTGTGCAGCCCGTTAAGCATTGACTCCAGGAATGCAGCCCGAACTGTCAGTTTCCTACGCTTGATGGCTTGATAGGCTCCATAACATTGCTCAAAGGGAATCACTTCGCCGAATATCTGGTTGAAGAATCCAAGGAGGTCACGAACGCTGACATTACCGTCGTTGATGACACCCATTGTCTGGAGTCCGTACACCAGTTCCACAAAATCAGTTTTCTTTCCCGTCCACTGCATTCCCGTTGGCATATTGTGCTCATTTGCTGAGAAATCTATCTGCTTGTTGTCCGTGATGAGACATATCATCTTCTGCACGAAGGCTAACGCTTTCTTCGCACAAAGGTCTATATCCTCAGAAACGCCACTCACGAACTGGAGTTCTGTCTCAGCGTATGTCAGTGCCATTGTCTTATATCCGTCATCAGCCTGCTTGCACAGGTTGATGACTTGCACAACAAAGTCTTGGTAGGCGGATTGAAGGTCTATGCCTGCCTCGCCTCTTATCAGTCTGAAGAAACTGTTATCTGTCAATATGAAGTAGTCCATTACTATTCTCTTTTGCTTGATTGATAATGATGTTTGTTGTGTACACATCACTATTAGCGGCAAAGCGAATACCATTAGGGCTACAGTTAAGCAATAGATAGTGCTAACTTATTGTATGACAGCGAAATAAAATATTTAAAATATTTCAGTCCCTTGAAGAGCACAAAAAATGATGTAAGATTATCTTACATCGTGTAAGGCAATCTTACATCATTTACATACGTAATCTGACTTTTCAGGCTATCATTACCGCTTGGCTAACCCATACTTCTTGCGTTTCTGAAATAGTGTCTCACGGGTAATTCCAAGTAGTTCAGCTGCTTCATCGTAGGATGATGTCATGGCAATGGCCTTGATAATCTTCTCCTTTTCCTGCTCTTCGTTCTTCAGCGACAAGGGATTCTTGGTATTGACAATTTCCTCTATTTCAATCTCATCAGGCTGAATCTCACCTGAGCGTGTCAGCACAACGGCTCTGTCTATCGTATGCTTCAGCTGACGGACGTTCTCCGGCCAGTCATACCCTCTGATCTTCTTGATGGCTTCAACAGAAAAGCCTGTGACATCAAGATGGTTCGTCTCGTTGGATTCCTTCATAAACTCTTCCGCCAACGGCAGAATATCCTCACGGCAGAATCTCAGTGACGGCACTTCAATGGGGAACTCGTTGATGCGGGCCAGCAAGTCTTTGCGGAACTCTCCTTTGCTTACCTTTTCGCGAAGGTTCTCATTCGAGGCTACAACCAAACGGATATTGCAGCGTATGTCCTTGTTGCTGCCCATCTTCTGGTACACCCGTTCCTCCAACACTCTGAGCAGCATCTTCTGGACTGACATAGGCAGGTTCTCCACTTCGTCGAGAAACAACGTACCGCCCTCGGCTGTCTGAATTAGCCCCGTCGTTTCTTCCGATGCTCCTGTAAAGGCACCCTTGACATGCCCGAACAAGACCGACATGGCCGTATCTGTATGTATGGCGGCACAGTCCTTGGTGATGTACGGTTTATCCTTACGATGGCTCTGATAGTGTATCTCTCTTGCGATATGCTCTTTCCCAGCCCCGCTCTCACCGTATATCAGCACCGTTGAATCTGTTGACGCGAATATCCTGACACGTCGCATCATCTTCTGATATGCCGGACTTTGACGTTCATAAATGACATGCCCTTTGTGCTTTGGAGGTGAGTTCCGGATAGCCTTCATCACTGCATCTATCAGTTGGATGTCGTGGACAGGCTTGATAAGGTAGTCGGCAGCACCCATCTTCATGGCATTCACTGCCAATGGCGCATCCGTCACTTTGGTCATCATCACAAAGGGAGTCGTAATCCTATTTTCCTTCAGCTTTTCAAGAATCTTAGTGCCATGTCCGTCGGGAAGCAGCAGGTCACAGACAATGGCATCGTACTCGTTGGCGGCTATCATCTTCAGGGCTTCGCTGACCTTCTGGGCACTGTCTGACTGCATCTTGGCATCATGCATCCAGTTACTGGCAAGACGCAGCATCACGTCATCGTCCTCAACAATCAAGACCTTGTATCTGTTCATGCTGCCCCTCCTTCCATCTTCTCCTTGGCTTGGCTGACAAGCTGCTCCGCAGTCTTTACCACATTTTCAATAGCCTTGCCCATATCACCTTTCCCCTTCAGTGCATCACGGAGTTTCAGCATGGGCTTTACGATACCTAACAACTCCCAACGTGACTCTAACTTGTGCTGAAGAAATGCGATGGTTTGCACATCTCCCGTTTCAAGTGCTGATTTCAGTTCGCTGACCTCAGCCTCTGTCTGCTCCACAAGGAGGGTGAGCATACCATTCACGTCATCTTCGCCCTGTAGCAGTGTGGTGAAGTCGGCTTTGGGTATCTTGAATGTCGCATCTTCCTTCACACTGTTGGCTATGGCCTGTGTCAGTTCCGCGTATGAGAACGGTTTCAGCAGACAACCGCTGAAACCAGCATCGATAAAGTCCTCGGCTTTACGCTCTGTTCTGCCAGTCATGGCAAGTATCGGAACGGACTTAGAATTGCCGATATTGGCATCTCGTAGGAGTTCCAACAGATCGAAACCACTCATACCGCCCAGCTTGATGTCTGTAATAATCAGGTCATAGTCGCTCTTGCGCATCCTGTCAAACAGGTCATCCGCCGTAGGACAGCCGACTGCCTGCACATTCTTCTTGGTGAGCATTTCAACGGTCATCTTCAAAACAGTCACATCATCGTCAACTACGGCTATCCGCAAGCCCTCTGGAAGTATCGCCGTGTTCCTGTCGGCCAGTTGCAAGATTTCCTCGTCACCCTCCACGACGGGAATGGTAACGGTGAACTTACTCCCGAAACCGATGTGGCTCTCCACATCTATCCGGCCACCTAACAGTTCCACGAGTGCCTTGGCAATACTCAGTCCGAGACCGAATCCCTCCTGAGTGTCTGCATTATCAAGACGGCTGAACGGGGCGAAGATGCGTTTTATCTGCTCTTCGCTCATGCCCGTACCGGTATCGTGAATCTGCATGGTTATGGTATTGGTCTCATAGGTGACGCCAACCTTGACAGTACCTTTCTTCGTGAACTTGATGGCATTCGACAAAAGGTTGCTCCCAATCTGCAGGATACGCTTGCGGTCACCCATGACTACGGTATCATCACCAGTGAACATGCTTTCTATCTCTACATTCTTCATCTCTGCTATCGGCTCATATTCCACCAAGAGGGAGCTTATTATATTCTTCACCCTGAACGGCACCATCTCCACCTCTTCCTTGCCTGTGTCAAGGCGATAGTAACTCAACAGCGTATTCAGGAGTGTCAGCATCCTGTCTGACGATTGCCTGATAGCCTCTTCGTACTGCTTGCACTTTTCATCCTTTGTGGTTTCTGCTATCAGGTCTGCATAGCCCATAATAGAGGTCAACGGAGAGCGCAGGTCGTGGCTGACGGTCAACATCATGTTCTTGCGCAGGGTAAGCAGTTCCTCGTTGTGGCGGTTGCTCTCTTCCAGCAGAATCTTGTTTCTGTGGCGTTTATTTGCGTCACGATGAAACAGCCAGTAAAAAAGCATAGCAAGCAGAAATGCAGCAAAACCGAAGCACATCACCAAGTGCAAAGTTTCCCGCTGATGTGACATGAGATGTGTGGAGCCCAACTTGCGCATCTGTGAGTCCTCCGCATTGAATTCCCTTGCAAGCTGGGTTATCTTCTCATTGAGCAGGCTTTCCTTCCTTACAAGGTCTTCCATGTGCTGGAACAGCTGGTTGGCATTGCGTTCCTGTGACTGCTGGATGTCCGATGCTAACGAAGTCAGAATCCTGTCCGTCTGTTGTCTGGCACGTTTCAAGGCTTGCTGGTTCTCAGCCTCCGTCTCAGCATTGGCTTTCTTCTTGCTTTTCATCCAGCCGAACATGCCAGTGGTCTTGTGACGGTTCTCCTTCAGGTTCTCGCTTACCTCGTCCGTCAGCTGTTGGTTGGCCCGGTTTGCCTGACGGATTATCTGCGGCATCTTCTGTTGCATCAGTCCGCTGACGTCCCTTAGTTGCTCCAAATCCTGATGGATAGCCAACAAATAGCCCTTCTTCTCATTGACAAGTTGCTTAATCTCCTTAACTCGTCTCACCTGTGCCGTGTCGGGTATCGTCATAATCATGGAGTCGAGCGTCATCATGACGCACTTTTCCTTCTTTTCGTATGCTGCAATCCTTATGCTGTCCCAGATTGCAGCCTGACCGCCTAACTGTGTCAGGTCGAATAGTTGCAGAAATGCACCTTCAGAGAAGGCACGACGGTCAATGTTCTCCTTATATCTCTTGCTGTTGTCTTCGAGATCACCGCTCTTGCAGACAACGATAACGGAAGCTACAACAAAGAGGACTATAAGCGAGACATACCCGCCTACTATCTTCAGTCGCAACCGCATCAAAGAATCTATCTTTTTCATCCAATCTTTCTACCTTAATTAACTCATTGTCAAAATTGAGCCGACAAAGGTACGAAAAATATGTGGAAAACGGATGCCTTACCTGTCTTTGTGTGTAAATAAACACCCAAAATTGAGGTAAGACAATCCGAAAATTCATCATTTTAGTGTCTTGAACATCTGATTGATGCACTTTTTCTTCTGCTCCATGTTCGGATGAACATAGAGATTGAGGGTTGTGCTGATATTCGCATGACCAAGTATGACGCTAACGGTCTTATAGTCACACTGGCTTTCAATGCATCTTGTGGCAAATGAGTGGCGCAGACCGTGAAATTTCAAAGAGGGGATGCCGAGTTGTTTCAGTAGTTGCTTGTAGTAATTACGATAGGTACGTGGCTCAGTTGGTTTCGCTTCATTGGTGATTACAAAGTATTCGTCATTCATCAGTTTCTTTAGGGGACGGATAAGTTTCATAAGTTCCTTGCTAATTGGAATCTCACGGACGGAGTTTTTCGTTTTAGGTGTACCGATTACAAGTTCTGTATGTCTTTCATCACCTTCAATGATATAAATTCGTTCTATGGTTCTGTTCACATGGATGGTCTCAGTACCAAGATCTATATCACACCACTTCAAAGCACATACCTCGCCTATGCGCATACCCGTACTCAGACATATATAAATGCCGAGATTACGAAAGGTGAAATTGTCAGTGACATACTGCATCAACTTCTTCTGATGGCTTATGCTCAATACCTCCAAGTCTTTGCTCTTTTGTTCTGTGGGGTACTTGACACTCCAATCTGTGAATTCATGTAGCCCAGCCTTTACACCGAACTTCTGAATCATCTTTAGTACAATCAAAATATCCTTCACTGTCTTTTGGCTCAGTCCTTCATTTAATTTCTGTAACGCAAAAGCTTGAACGTCATCCTCTGTCAAATGGGACTTGTTACCAAAGGCAGGCAGGATGTGATTCTCTAAGATGAGGGCATAAGCCGACATTGTTGACTGCTTTACATACTGTTGCTTGTCACTCTTCCAAAGTGCAGCAACTTCTCTAATCGTTTTCTTATCCATATTATTCTCTTTTAGGGTTATACCTATATAATATGGTATGACTCGTAAGATTAGAGAAACTGAAGTGTCAAAGTCCCAAATTTGAGATTTCCACAATTCACAGAAGAGTGGACGGAATATAAACTTGAAGACATTACGTCATTCTCAAAAGATAGAATTTCTTCATCTATCTTAACGGAGGAAAACTATGTTTCCACCGAAAATATGCTTCAAGACTTCCAAGGTATAGTTCGCTCCCAAGGAGTACCAACAAATACCAATGTTATGGCCTATAAAAAGGGGGATGTGTTAATCTCAAATATTCGCCCTTATCTCAAAAAAGTATGGAAATCTGATAGGGATGGGGGATGTAGTGCGGATGTCTTTGTAATAAGAGCCAATAAAACTGTATGTAATGAAGACTTTCTACATTATATAATAGCCAATGATTGTTTTATTGCCTATGTAATGAGTGGTGTAAAAGGTGTGAAGATGCCCAGAGGTGATAAGGAACAAATGAAAGGCTACAGGACGGCTATACCCTCTTTGGAAGAACAAACGAAAATCGCAAGACTTCTGACCGCCATTGATGAGCGCATTACTTCTCAAAACAGGATAATCAAGGAATTACAATCCCTAATAAGTGGGATTACACACAAGATTAGCAAGCACTCCACTGTAAGAAGGACAATGCTTAAAGAACTTCTTTATGAGCGCCATGAGAAGAATTCACTGCTTTTCCCCGTTCATTCTGTTTCTGTCTCTGAGGGTATCGTTAATCAGATAGAATACTTGGGACGTTCATTTTCAGCAGCGGACACCTCTAATTATAACGTAGCTCATAAAGGTGACATTATATATACGAAGAGTCCTACTGGCGATTTTCCATTTGGCATAGTCAAACGAAGTGCAATAGAAACCAATGTGGCAGTATCGCCATTGTATGGAGTATATCAGCCCGTTTCCGATGAAGTGGCTGTATATCTTCACTACTACTTCTGTAGCCCACTCAATGCCCAGAACTATTTACATAAGCTAATTCAAAAGGGGGCAAAGAATACCATCAATATAACCAACCAGCGATTTTTGGAGAATTATGTTCCTCTTCCTGACAAAGACACGTTATCAAAATTTGTCTTGCTAATGAATGTTGTTTCTGAGAAGTTGAATTCCGAGAAAAGTTTATTGAACGCATTGCGGAGCCAAAAGTCATATCTGCTCAAAGAAATGTTTGTCTGACTCTTGGCTATACAAACAGCCCCCTCAATAAGAACTGTTTCTGACTTTCATACAGATGCCGTTCTTTTTCTGCGATCTCTATCTTATCCTGCATACAACATAAGAGTCCAACAATCTTTTGTTGTTCGTCAATAGTAGGGATATAGATGTAGCATGATTTTACATTGTCAGTATTGATAGAGTAAACTTTTGAACCTTGTGCTATTCGTCGTAGTTGGTCATGGAAATACTTGCTGTTGAAAGCAAATCCTTTGAAACCTCCTACCATTATATTCTTGACATCACGACCATGTATTGTATGGAGTCCACAAGCTATTGTTTGAGTCCCGATATTGGTAAGTTCTACAGCCTTTCCGACTTCTTCTGTATCTTCTGAGGCATCAGCAAAAGCCACATCACCATCCTTGCAAATAACATATTGCTTGGGTAAAGAAGTATCCTGGATATAAGGAAGAGAAATTTTATGGCAGTCAACCAATGTTGGCAGTCCGCTATGTATTAGTCCATAGTGAAGATTACGTAGTTGTCCATCGTTATAGTTCAATTGTTCCCAGGAAAGTGAATTGGTAGAATAGAACTCCATAAAGTCACCTATATAAACTTTAGCCCATTTCGGATTATCCATCAACTCATTGTTCAGCCCTTGCATTAAGGATTTGAACTTGTCAATTATCCTGATTTGGGCTTCTATTCGTTCGTCTAATAAATCAAGTAATCGGGCTATACGCTCTTGTTCTTTTGTAGTTGGCACAAAGATATAAACCTTACTAAGTCCATCTTGACCAATGTTAAAGTGTTGAGCACCTGCTCCTTTAACCACAATTCTCTTTCGAACATGTGGACTAGAAAGAAGATAGCGGAAGAATAAAGGGTTATACTCCCCGATTTTCTTTCCCCTAATAACAAATCCGCCAAACAATGCCGTTTCCTTATCTAGATAAACATTTGCTCTGCCAACATCTTCCAGAGTTTCTGAACTACGTTGAAAAAGAACATCACCGTAATTCACACCAAATTCTTTCAAGTCATTTCCCTTTGGCTCAACAAAAGCAATAATCTTGTCATAAGTTATGTAGCGATTATTAAGAATGTCCATGACAGAAATAAATTTTGTTCCAGAACCAAAGCGTTTTGGGTCTGGGTTAAGCCCATTCTTAAATTCAAAGAAGTCTGTTGTTGGGTGTAACTCCCATTCAACCGTAAATTCTGGGAATCTCAAAGTTGGGAAATTAAGGACTTTATTCTGTTTATCTACTACCATAGTCATTCTGTCGTAATTTTGTTAATGAGTTCCGTTGTAGTGATGTCTTGCATCAGCGTAAAGGCAAACCACTTCTTGCCCAAATCCTTGATGGAAGCACCAATATGATATACTTCATCATCAATTAGAAGGAAACGGTCGTGCGCTCTGTTGAAATGCTCCACATTGATTGAAGGATATTGAGTATTGTGGCGATTGATGTCAAGTTGGAACTGTTGGCTGATATGCTGCGTGTAGATAGTGGCTGTCACATTGCCCGCCCGTTTATCAAGCAACGTAAGCACTGTATCATCAACATAGTTGTCAATCAACACAATGGAACTTTTAGCCTTACGTACTAAGTCGCTGACAAATAGATAGGCATCAAACACCTGACCATCATAGAAGATTCCCTGTTGTGGCTGTACATTAGCATCCAAACGCTTGAACACCTCATCAATGCGTTTGTCTGTTTCTATCTGATGATACTCAATGTTGGCAAGTCGCTGGAATACCTGTGCATTAGTAGCAAGGAACTGGCGCATGGCAACAAATGCACGCATTATACGGATATTTACCTCAACGGCGATGCCTGATTTCAATACGCTACTCAACATAGCAATGCCTCCTTCTGTAAAGGCATACGGCAAGTATCTTGTTCCACCTCTTCCGTTTGAGGTCGCAATTTGCGACCTCAAACTATTAAGTTCTTCACGGGTCAGCTCAAACATGAAATCATCGGGGAAACGGTCTATATTTCTTTTAACTTGCTCTTTAAGACGCTTGGTTTCAACGCCATATAGCATAGCTAAGTCTGTATCAAGTATCACTTGCTTCTCCCTAATGAACCTTATAAGTGATTCTATCCTCATAGTTTTGAGGTCGCAATTTGCGACTTCAAAATTCGTGGACTGGTCGTAATATGCGACTGGTTGTTTATTCTCAGTCTTTATTGTCTTCTTTGCCATGTGATTCCCTATTCTACAATTCCCAATTCTTTCAGGTACACCTCAATCTGCTTGTCAAGGTCTGCGCGTTTGGCTTCCAATACCTTGATTTCACCCATAACGGCGTGAATGTCAATGGGTGCCTCTTCCTCGAAGGTGTCAACGTAACGGGGAATGTTGAGATTGTAGTCGTTGTCGATGATTTCCTGCAGGGTGGCAAGGTGACTATATTTCTCAATCTCCTTGCGTTCCCTATAGGTGTCGATAATCTTCTGTATATGCTCTGAACGGAGCTTGTTCTGGGTCTTCACCTTCTCAAACTCCTTGCTGGCATCGATGAACAGCACATTGTCACCCTCCTTACGGCACTTTTTGATGACGATGATGCAGGTGGGGATGCTGGTGCCATAGAAAATGTTGGCTGGCAAACCGATGATTGCATCAATGTAGTTGCGCTTCTCTATCAGGAACTGACGAATTTTTCCCTCAGCAGAGCCACGGAACAATACACCATGCGGAGCCACGCAAGCCATCGTACCACCATCATTGAGGTGATAGATCATGTGAAGAATAAAGGCATAGTCGGCTTTTGATTTAGGAGCCAACACACCTGCCTTGCTGAATCGGTCATCGTTGTTAAACTTGGCGGCAGCACTCCAGTCGGCAGAGAATGGGGGATTGGCTACAACGGCATCAAACTGGCGGTCACCAAAGGCATCTGCCTCCAATGTATCACCGTTCTGAATATCGAAGTCGTTGTACTTCACCCCGTGCAACAGCATGTTCATTCGGGCCAGATTGAAGGTCGTTGGGTTCTTCTCCTGTCCGAAGATGCTGTCAGCCTTACCGCTTCGGGCTGTACGCAGCAACAGTGAGCCGGAGCCACAAGTGGGGTCATAGACATTCTTTAATCGAGTCTTGCCCGTCGTTACTATCTCTGCCAATATCTGGCTGACCTCCTGCGGCGTATAGAACTCACCCGCCTTCTTGCCTGCACCTGCAGCAAACTGACCTATCATGTATTCGTAGGCATCACCGAGAATGTCAATGTCACTGGCATCTTCCAGTCCGAAGTCAATGCCATTCAGTGCTACCAGTACGTCACTGATAAGTCGGTTCTTGTCATCAGCTGTCTTGCCAAGTTTGGGAGAAGCAAGGTCAATATCGGAGAACAGACCTCCAAAATCATCTTCACTTTCCTGTCCGATAGTGCTGTCCTCAATCTTTTTCAATGATCGTTCCAGTTGGGGTAGGATATTCTCCTTGCGCCCGATGGCATCTATGATGGTGGAGAAAAGGAAGTCCGGCTCAACAAAGTAACCGAGGTTATCAACACACATCGCCTTGATTTCCTCTTTCATTTCCTCGTCATCACTCTTCCATACTTTCTGGAAGGTGGTTTCGTCAGCCTCTAACTCGTCATTGACATACAGTTCTATCTTTTCCGACAGGTATTTGTAGAAGATGAAGCCAAGAGAGAAGTACATGAAGTCGCTTGCCGACATGTTTCCTCTCAGCGTATTAGCAACCATCCATAGCTGGCTGCGTAGTTTCTGTTGCAGGTCTTCGCCCATATCTTAATTCTTATTTTAGTCCCAATTATACGTGTTAATGATTTCTCTCAGTCGCTCAATAATCCGTTTCAACATCGTTGAGCGTTCCAACAGCTTCAGTCCTTTCTTTGCACGGATAGCCTTCTGGATAATCTCTGGTTTCTCGCGATGCAGGTAGTCGTATTCCGAGATGAATTTTGTCAATGCCTCTTCATCTATTCCCTCAAACACGGCAAGGCTATGAACGGCATTATTCCGTGAAGTGGCAATATATTCGTTGAGTCGGCTCTCTAAATCCATTGAGCCATCAGCCTTTGCTTGTTGGAATCCTGCCTTGTCGTTATCAACATTCTCACGGATGAAGTCATCAATGAGTTTTGACTTATGGCGCATCACGGCATCCTTAATCATCGTGTCAAGAATGTCCTGGCGCTTCTTGTCGTAGTCCTCTTCATCAGGATTCAGGTTGGCAATCAGTTCCAATATGTATGCGACGTTGATAACATCACTATGCAGAAGTTCCAGACAGAAGTCTATATCCTCCAAACCGCTTTCGTCATTGTATGGCAACTCTCCCTCCGCTGCCATTGGTGTTGTGTCGACAGGAGGATTAATAACGCCAACTGTTATGTCAAGGTACTTACTCTTGAAGTCAGCAAACTCCTGTTCAGTCATGTAGAGGTCTGGATCATTGGCATTATAGTCCTCGTATATCTGTATCTCAGCCTGTTTCTTGATGATTTCACGGAATGCAAGCACGAAGTCACGCTTATCCAGTTCGCTTTGCAGCGTGTCAATATACTGCGGCTTGGGGTATTTCTTCAGAAACTCAATCGTGAGGTCGTTCAGTTCCTTCTTCACTTCCTCAAAAGGCTCACGGATGATAAACTCATTCGGCTGGTTATTGCTGAACAGTTTGATAGCAGCATCCACGTTATCTTTCAAGTCACGGAAACATACTACTTTGCCGAAGCGTTTCTTCTCGTTCAGCACACGGTTGGTACGACTGAATGCCTGTAGCAGTCCGTGATATTCCAGATTCTTATCCACATAGAGCGTGTTCAACTTCTTCGCATCGAAGCCCGTAAGGAACATGCCTACAACCAATAGCAGGTCAAGTGGTTCCATATCCGGCTTTTTCTTCTTCATACGCAAGTTGATGTCATCGTAATATGCGCTGAAGTTCTCCGTCGTGAATGCCGTATTGAACATCTCATTATAGTCGTCCATGATGGCCTGCAACTCGTCAGAGGTCACCTTGTCATCAGCAAAGCCTTGGTTCATACCCGTCGTCTCATCGTCCTGACTCTCGTTGGCAGCGTAGGTGAATACGGCTCCAATCTTGATTTTCGGATTCAACGATTTGAATATCTTGTAGTATTTCAAGAGCATGGGGACGGACTGGATAGCGAACAGCGCATTAAACTCGCCATCAAAGGTTGACTTATTGAAGTTATTGAGGATAAACTGCGCTATCTCCGTCATGCGTTTTTCGTTGAACAAGTCCACGTTCTGCTGCCCCTTATAGTACTCCACCAGAAAGCCCAGCACATTTTCATCGGCAATGGCATCCTTAATAAGATACTTGTGCAGACAGTCGCCAAAGACTTCTGCCGTAGTATGCTCCTGTTTGGCGTTTTCAGCAAATATGGGCGTTCCTGTGAAACCGAATATCTGCAGGTTGTTGAAGAACTTCACGATGTTCTTGTGGCATTCACCGAAATGACTGCGATGGCACTCGTCAAATATCATCACCACCTTCTGGTCACGTACACCCTGCAACCTCTTGTTGTAGTATTCACGGGTAACGGCAACATTCAATTTCTGAATAGTGGTAATGATAATCTTGCTGTCGCTGCGCAATCGCTTGATAAGTTCCTTGGTATTGTCAGTATTGTCAACGGCACCTGGCTCAAACGCTTCATACTCCGATTGGGTCTGGGTATCCAGGTCGTGACGGTCAACGACAAACATTACCTTGTCGATACCATCAATCTCACTCACTAACTGAGCCGCTTTGAACGATGTCAAGGTCTTACCTGCTCCTGTAGTGTGCCAGATGTAGCCGTTCTTATTGGTGTTCTGCACACGGTCGAGGATTTGTTCCACAGCATAGAACTGGTAAGGGCGCAGCACCATCAGACATTTGTCACCCTCATGCAGAACGATGTACTTGCTGATCATCTTGCCCAAGTTGCACTTGTCAAAAAAGAAGTAGGCAAACTTACTTAGGTCATTGAACGGCACGTTATCTGCATCCGTCCAGTTGAACGTGAACTTATAGCCGCTATTGGGGTTATTGGCAAAGTAACGGGTATTCACGCCGTTGCTGATGACGAAGAGTTGGATGTAGTCGAAGAGTCCGTGAAACGAAGTCTTGTGGTATCGCTGAATCTGGTTGTATGCCTGTTTCAGTTCTATACCACGCTTCTTCAATTCTATCTGCACTAATGGCAGACCATTGATGAGTATTGTCACGTCATAGCGGCATTTCTTTCGTCCTTCAACAGTTATCTGATTGCTGACCTGAAACTCGTTCTGGCACCAATGCTGCTTATTGATAAACTCAATCCAAACACGTTCGCCGTTTTCCAACTGGAAGTTCTTCAGGTCACGGAGTTTCTTGGCCTTTTCAAAGCGAGTACCACCTTCCAAATAGAGAAGTATCTTGTCGAACTCCTTATCTGTGAAATGCTCACGACCATGCGCAGCCAACTCCTTCCGATTATGTTTCTCCAACTGAGTCTTGAAGTTGGCATACAAGTTGTCCTCTTCCTTGATGGAAACGAACTCGTAGCTCATATCCGTCAGGGTCTTGATAAGTCCTTGCTCCAATATTTCTTCGCTCTGTGTCATACCTTCAACTTGCGTAAACATTAGGGAAACAAAATCCCCAATTTGATATTTTTGTGGCAAAGGTACTCAAAAATCCTCAGATTTCCCCATTATAGAGCAAAAATCAAGCAATTTTCACATTATTATATGGATCTGTCCGACTATCATGTCTAATTCTCGCATTAAATAAGCCCTTTTGCAAACATATCTATCGCATAAGGGTTTCTTTGGGGATTCACCCACTAATTTACATAAGGCAATAAGCTGACTACAATTTGACTAAAGAGTGGACCACACATACCTCCAGCACTCGCAGGTAAACCATTTTTTTCCATTATAACCATTATAATGTATTTCGGGTGCTTTGTTGGAAAATAGCCACACAGTTCCAATCTATATGTGGTATCATGGATTATGAAAGTACGGCCACAATCTGCCACGTCAGTGTATTCATTACCTGCTTTCTTATAAATGCCATCTGAAACACAACGCTCCATAGCCCTTTGGACTGGCTCAATATATTCGGGGTAGCATATCTGGTCGTGGATGATAGTTGCGTCGGTTTCATTGGAACCTCATATCTTCATCATCTTACCACAGTTAGCAATGGCATTGTAGAACGTCAACATACCTATCAAATTATCGGGCTGTTCAGTCAGTCGGTCAGAGCAACTTGCCATGACCAATAATCCCAAAACCAAAACAACTGTCTCATACTTATCGATTTTATTCTAATACATAACCATTTTCTACACTCCTTTCAACGGAATCCCGCTTCACTCCGTTAATCTTGATACATTTTGCGAATGAACTGTATAGCCCTGTTGGAAGAACAAAGGAGTATTCGCATGGGATGGTTGTCCGATAGCGGTCACGGACTCCCATGAGCCGCACCTCCTTGCCATCGACACACTCAGTCCGCCAGATAAACATACATCCCTTGTTATTGCTCAATCCCACATTGGTATAATTAGCACCCCTTGCTCCTTCAATGCTCTGATAGACATTGTAGCCCAAAGATACCGTTGGAAGCAGGAAAGCAGTCATAACAAATGCCAAGGCAGCAATAAAAATATGCCTTGATTTGTATGCCATCCAACAACAGGCCCCAAAGATGACAACAGCACTTGCCACCAGATAAATGATGCGCTCATCATCTATCTGGTATTGGGCTTTATCGAAGATGTACAGCCCACCAAAAAACGCCAGATACTCTGCCCAATGGGGGTGCCGACCGATATGCCTGTTCCAATAGTAGTAGCAGGCAAGAGAAAGAGCAATCATGGCAAAGAACGACAGGTTCTCTTGCATTTCGTAGCCTATCAGATAGGCGATAGCCAGCATAAAAGCCATACGCAGGAATGTCTTGCCAACGGTATCCTTAAACAGAATTTCGCCAAAGAAGTAGTACCAGGGATAGCCGTTGCTCCGCATTAACTTACACGCATACTGAACGATGTAAGTACAAAGGGGTATCAGCCATATCCAATAGATAATACCATGCATAATAGCCATGCCTACAATATTCCTTGGAGAAACACAGTATTCATGTACAGTCATCGGGGACGGATTTGAAATGATGTACAATAATTGTCCCATATTCAAGATGGTATTGTAGAAAGCATTTGAATAGATCACCCATCCGAACAGCGCAGTAAACACTAATGTCGGCCATACTGCCATTTTCTCATATCGGTAGAGCAGGAACGGAATAATGATGCGCAATAGCAAAGCGACATCAAGTATAGTGTCAATGATGAAATTCTCTCGGAACATGGTATGCCCTAAAGAGAAAAACAGTAGTGCAAGCAGCACCATGTCAAACACATAAAACAGTTTTCTTGTCATGTCAATACAGTATTTCATATTCTTCTTTTCTTCAATCTCAACGTTCAATCTTCCGGCCATTCATAAGCAAGCGGTTCTGACGGGATGGTGTCCGTCAAAGCATAGAACTTGGTAGTCCTGGCCCGATAGCGATAATAACGAACAAACATCGTCAGATACTTGTTGTTCTCTGTGTTTAGCGTATCTTCCAACAGGAAAGTGTTTTTGCCTTTCTGAACGATGTCTGTGTAGGTTGGCTCAATCTCCATTTGGTGCTGCTCAATGTCATACACTCCCCATTTGCCGTTCTTCTGCACCTTTACGAAAGGCTTAGTTGGCTGAAGTTGCTGGATGTCCTCATAGTCAGCATTCAACACCATTCCATATCTGTCACGCAGCCCCAGCTTGTTGCTGCCGCAATCCACGAGCCACAATCCCTTGATGGCGGGAGAATAGTCTCTATATTTTGCCCTCATGCCAACATGCGTTGCCGCATAGAGATTATAGCCGATACAACACGGCTGGATAAATACTACGATGGCTATTGGCACAAACAATAAAGTCTTCCAGTGAAGCCCTTTCAGGAAACAGACGTATGCGATGCAGCACAGATTGGTGATAATCAGTATCATCTTGAATTCGTGATCGAAGAACTGTGCCCACCAATACAGAGCTGCCCCTAACACCAATATCCACGCGTCCTTACTTTGAAGCCGTTGCCCGCTGAAATGCAGAACGACATAGAGCAGTAATACGGGCAGTGCCGTTGCTCCGACAAGTCCGAGGTAGCCTGGATTCTCACGTCCTATCAGGAAGGCTGTGAAGATGATAAGTGCAAGCAATCCATACTGTTTTAGCATCTTGTCCTTCCACAGCGGGACGAAACTGTCAGGACGTTCCTTATAACGGTGTCGCTCCACGATAAGCGGTATTAGCGACATCAGCAGCGTCCATACCCACCAGTCGGGCGGTGAAGACGGCTCCCTGACAAACTCATAGAGGTAGGCATAAAGCGAAACTGCTATGACATACTTGATGACAGTTTTCCAGCCAGGCATCAACCTGAACTTGAGCGTCTTTATCTTCAACAAAGAGTAAAGACCAAATAGTATCGGATAACCTGCAAGCCATGCGAAGCCGATGTTCGCAATGAGGGTTCCTATTTCCTTGTCAGGGGTATAGTAGTACCCTGAAGCGAATGAATCAAGCTCAGCACCCCCGAATATCAGAATAGGAAAGTCCACCATCTTGATAATTGGCAGGGTGAGCACAAAACTACGATGCTCATATAACAGCAGGACAATGGCAAAGCAAATAGCAGAGAACAGCCCGTAGCTCACACGCTTATAGACCAAGAAGGAAAGCGTCAACCTCATGAGGACAAGCAGCACAGGAACCATCACTGCCCGGAGGCTGAAAGACCATTCTGAGAACATGAATAGTCCCAAGATACTGCAAATAAGGAGGTCGATAATGAAGAAAAACTTCTCTATGTCTTTTGCCAACAACTTTGACTTCATATAGACGATTATCTTTTTATTGAACAGCAACAGTATCAACTATCTCTACTATCTCATCTGTTTCTTCTTCAAACGCTGAACTGCACATAGGTTCCAGCTTGTATAAATCCACAAGCAGGTCAACAGTATGGGCAAATATCGGTCCACACATTCCACCGGCACTTGCCGGCAAGCCCTCTTTTTCGAGAATCACCATAATAGTATAAAGTGGATTCTCTGATGGGAAATATCCGCAAAGTTCCATTCGACGGTAATTGTCAGTAAGGTTGAACGTACGTCCACAAGCTGACACTTTTACATAATCACGACCAGCCTTGCGCATAAGGCCATGCGAAACACTATGCTCTAATCCCACTTGCAGTTCCTTGATATATTGTGGCTGAGCTATTTGTTCCTGAATCACGTTACCGTATGCGCCTTCTGAAACTAACTCGACCATTTTGCCCCCGTTAGCAACAGCATTGTAGAAAGACAGTATGCCATAAGCACAATTTGGCCATCCTCCAAGATACGAATAAATCAGATCGTCGAATTCAGATGTATTCCCGCCAAACACTTGCTCTTTCGCCATTGTGAAGGCAATCTGGGAACGTACTTCTAAAGCTCGCTCCAAGGAAATTGCACCATAGCCACCACGCCGCCAGTTGTGGTCACGCACATTCCCATAGACACCAGCACCCGTATTATACACATGCTTTGGAGTCACTTTGCCTGTAGATAACAGTGCAAGGTAAGTAGAACCACATTCCATGACACTTTGTTCTTCGTTATAGGTGTCAGTACAGGGGACGAAAGAATCTCCCTTACGCTCGTAAGATACATTCGCCTTGATTTTACCCGTCTTAGTTTCCACAACATAGACGATGGCCTTAGACCATATCTTGTATTCTTCCTGATCCTGTTCAAGATGCAGTGCTATTCCCGTTTCCAACACACTATCCCTGTGCCTGATGTTTACTGGTTCTTCTTTTGGAGAATCAGCAAGCAGTTCCAGACGCTCAATGTCCTTTTTGCCTAACTGCAAGTTGCCTCCATTAAGATGATATGCCAATAGCCACTTGGCACCGTCTTTGGGCAGACATGCTTTCTCGTCAGCCTTCATATAGTAATACGCTGCCAAACGCTCATCCTTCTTGCTCTCATCGTTCTTACCCGAATATATCTTTCCAAGACACGCATTTGCAAGGGGCATTCTTTCTGCCAGTGCTGTCAGCCTGGCGATGTCGGGATTCTCAGTGCCCTTCAAGTCCGACATGCAAAGATAGAGATTTGCGAAACCGCTTCCTTTCTCAGCAGCCCGTTCCAGTAAGGGCTTGCCCTCCTCACGGTTACCTTGTTCAGACAGGATAATACCCTTTACCGCATATCCTTCAGCACAATCTCTCTTAATCAGTTCCTCCGCCATTGCGAGTCCTTCTTCCTGCTTGTTGCCAGAGAACTTCTCCATCGCGTCGAACACAAGCTTGTACTCTGAATCCTCAGGAAGAGCCGAGAGATAATCCTCCATACGTTCGATGCCACCATAGTCATCGGCAAATGACGCCATGGCAAGCATATTGATGAAATCCTGCTTGACTCCCTTTCCGTCACGGTAGCAGTCTGCCAGCTTCACATAAGCCTGGCCGTCACCCCAACGGGCTTTCTCCATAAGGGTCGCCACATTACTTTCAGAAGTCTGCTGTGCATGTTCTCCTGCCACTTCATCCACCACCATCTGGTCTGTACAACTGACCAAGACCAACGTCATCACCAAGAACAAATACTTTTTCATACGTCACTATTATTGAGTTTATACTATTTTCCCCTTCATTATCTATAGAGTCGTCCATTCCCTATTTTCTGCCATGACTGCCTGAAAATCATTCGTCTTTTCCTTCTTTTATGGTCACTACAAGCAGGGAATACCTCGGATTCTCTTTGGGATAGTCACCACAGCGGTGAATCCTGATACTGTCACCACCATAAATGAATGACGACTTCAATTCTCCTAACTCATTGCTGCTTCCCATAATATAGGAATCAGCAATATCGGACAGCACCTTATAATCTTCAATAGAGTCAACCGCTTGATAATACCATCGAGGCTCATTCCACACCTTACGAAACTTCGCCAGTCTCTCCTTGGTATTCTTGTCAAGGAAATACAAGGAGAAAACCTGCCAGTCATGTCCATCAAATCTCGTAGTTACATTGCTGATAGGATCCGCTTTTTCAGGAACTGGGCTGTCCACGATTTCTTCAAGCTCCAACTTTGCGCAACTTGACATCACCATAATGACGATAAAAACTAAAATATTCTTCATATTCCTTTGTTATTTATTTTATATTCAAGCACCATTTCGCTTTGTCTGTCAAGTAAGGTCTAAGCCGATTGTACGGTATGGTGAAATGGAATGTACCAGCCGCGAAACAGCTTATTTCGTATGGCTGGAAAGAAAACACCAATCCAACTTCTGACAGTCCTGGTTGCGGCAGCCTAATCTCGCCAGTAGGTTGCCCTTGTTCATCTGCAACGAAAACATATCCCTTGATATCCGGCTTCCACTCCCAATAGTGAGGCGTTTTCTTTGCTTCATCTACTAGCAGATTAACAATGCTATCAATAGAATTGTCTATAAACAAATAATTATTGTCAATTTCCTGCTTATGAACGTGATCAAAGGAAACTAACCGCTCTGTATAATAGCCATGAACGCCGCCGTCGTACTCATGCGTAAATTCCTGATAGGTAACAAACTTGTTGTTTCTTACTCTGGCTTGTAGGTTCAACTCGATGAATGCTTCTATAGGGTAGTAGGTTGTGTCCTCAGAAGCATATTCTTCTTTCTTGATGGCAAAGTACAGATTTGTAACGTACTTTTCTATCTGATGCTCACTATAGTTATTCCCATTATAAATCATATCATCCGATACAGACCCGACAACCTTTTCAGCCAGCCATGCTCTGATAGCATGGTTGTTCCTAACAGATGATTTGGGAAAATCAACCGATAATTTGTAGTGAAACCTACTGCTGAAATCTGCATATCGTGCCTTTTTATATCTATAAAAGGACTTCAGAGGCTTATTTGTTGCTGGAATAAATGGTGAGACATATTCGGCGAACAAAGTAGTGTCGCGATCTTCTTCCAGACATTCTCCGTTATCAAGAACAGAATCATTATTCGGAAAACTCATCATTGCTGAATCCGTATCTGTTCCCTGAGAATCAGCATCAGCAACTAGAGTCCAATTCCATTCTCCAGTTCCCCAAATACCCCCAAGGAGCATGATAATCAATAATCCAACCAATAATTTCATTCTGTTCATTGCCCAAGTCAATTCTGCATTTGCAAGTTTGATTGCCAGCACATAATCATGCTGACAATCATAGTTCTACTTCACTCTTTGCCCCTTCCCATTGATAATAAATCCATGCTCGCAGTCCGTCTTGCACAGATACAAGTCTGGGCCGATGGCAGTAATGTCTGAATACGATGGAGGAGTAAGAACATGTCCGTCTGGTGTCATCAATCCATACCAGTTATATTCTGCTTGGTATCGACGGCAACAAGCTACGCCTGAACCTGTTGTTGCTTCGCTATTCTCGGTTTCACTTGACAGATTCCCTTCGTCATCGTATGTTTTTGTGGAATTATAACGAATCTCATTGGTATCATAATATAACTGAGACACCTCACTGATATGGAAGTCCTCGATTATTTCACCCTGCAATGAATAAGTTCGGATAGTGTGGTCACTCATTGTTACTTCTATCATCCCGTTGTTAATCCATACCTTCGCATCCATGAAGGGTAATACCGTTTCAAGATTTGCATTCAGCACGGACTTTTCTTTTCCATTGCTGACAATCCAGAAAGAGTCAGTCGGCTCAACACTCATATACTCAGGAGCCAGAACAGTCTTTCCTTCTTTGTTCATCAGTCCAAGACGGTCACCTTTCTTATTATGTATGACACAATGGCTATTGTGGAATACATACCCATCCATTCCGGGGATATATCGGGTATGATTGTCTATCACGACCTTTCCTGTATTGTCAATGAACTTGATCCAACCATTATCTTCCACAGATGCAAAGCCGTCAGAGAATATCCATGCATGGCGATATTGCGGCTTGATGACCACTTCGCCTGTGTACATATTAAAATAGCCCCGCTTTTCGCCATTACTATAGCAAACCAAAGAGTCTTCACCTAAAGGCTTTGCAATCCAACTGATGTTTTTCAGGACTTTCTTGTTGTCACGATTGAATAGATACCCATCCCTTGCATATCCCTCATGGAAAGAAATCTCACGAGAAAGTTCTTCATTGCCGTAATAGTCTATCTCCTCTGCTTTAAACCAGTCGCAATCCAACTTGCGCCATACTTCTTCACCAACAGCCCAAAGAACAGATCCTGTAAAGATGAATACCATCAAGGCAAAACAGGAACCCACAACTCGACGGATAAACTTACCATACTTGGAGTCGTCTGTCATCCCAAGAACTGTGGTAATCCAGTTGGCAATGGCTGACAAAATACCTGTCAGCCCCGCCCAAAACAATTTGATATAACGCGTCATGCCGTAAATGATTATCCTTTTGATTCTTCTTCGTCAAACGCTTCGTCGGCCATTGCCGTATAATGAGCACGGCGCTCCTCTGATGGCATCGCAGCACAACCATCCTCATCTTCCTTAAAATGTGCAAGCCGGGAAAAGAAGTTCATACGAGTGCTGGTGTCTCTGGCCATTACCCTCGCGGTTCCTCCTGCAGTTGCCTCAAAGTTACGCGAGTTGCGGATGGACAGGTTGAATGCAACCTCTACGGAATCCTGGTTGGCTCCCATATAGGTGAATGTCCATCCTTCACCCTTCAGTTCTTCGACCAGTCTCTTGACAGCTGCTCCAGTATATTCCTTCGAGGCATTTTCATAGCCATCAGTGATGATAGTGACAACAACGACAGCATCATCAACCTTCTTCACATAGTTACGCATGGTTGTCAGAGTGAACCCCATGGCATCGTACAAGGGCGTGCAGCAGCAAGGTTCATAGTCCTCCATGGTCAACTTACGTGCGTCTTTTGCAGGAATTTTGTCGAATAGATACTTCTTCTCACAGTCGCAGAAAGTAAGCAGAGATACAAAGTGATCTTGTGTATCTACAAACTTCTCCTGTGCCTTCTGTATGCCAGCCAGAGTCTCGTTGAATCCGCCAATTGCAGGCTTGCGGATGCTCTCCATCGATCCGCTCTTGTCAAGGATGATAACATTGAAGACCTGTGTCTTCGTTTGCTTTGTTTCGTTCTTTACTTCTTCCATAATTGCTTTCTCCTTACTTATTTAATTCTTTATTCTGAGATAACGACGCTGTCAGTGTCAATATAGTCTATGTCAACAGCGATTGAGTCGGGAATGTAAACATCTGGATTCGTATTTCCACTTAGAATTCGCAAACGTTCCATTTCTTTTGGCTCGATGCTGATCCCATTCCGCTCATAGTAGTTAATCAAGTATCTCGCAGGTCGCTTGCCGAGACAACCTTGTTCGTCCGCTTTCTTGTAAAAGTATGCCGCAAGATGTTCATCCTCAGTATAACCTTTCTCATACCCTGAATAATAGTCCCCGAGTAACTTGCTTGCAAGCGGAGTACTGACTGACAAATCTTTCAACATATCCATGTCTAAAGTGTTGTTCTTTGAGCCAGGCGTAGGAACTGCACACAAGAGTAGTCTTGCAAACGAGCTTCCCATGTCTGCACTTGTCTGGATAGTCTGCTTCCCTCCGAGCGTATCACCTCTTTCTATCTGAAGAATGCCTTTCAGAGCATAACCTTCTGCTGAGCCATTAGCAATCAAGATCTCTGTGAGACTGTCTGTCTTGTAAGTGTTCTTGCGATCCAAGCTGGCGAATGCCTCAATAATCAGTTTGGTGTTGTCTGTCTCTGGCAATGACAGCAGATATGAATCTGTGGACTTTGGGGATGCGCCATACTGGTCAGCCATTGCCAGCATCGACATCATGCCCATGAAGTCAGCCTTAACACCAATACCATCATGATAGAATCCTGCCAGTTTCAGATAAGCGTCACTGTTTCCCCAACGAGCCTGCTCCAGCAGAGCGGAATACTGGTCTGTATTAGATTTTTCGCTCATTATACTCGGCGCATCAACGATGTCATTGTACACGTCCTGCTCGGAACAGCCAGCAATCAGCAGCGCAACGAATATATACAGAATCTTCTTCATCTTTCCTCGGATTTACTTGTGACAACTCTTCTTGTGACCGCAGTGCTTGCAGTAAGCCTGCTGCCAGACATCACCATTGGTAATCGGCGAGAATCCCTTACAATCACACCCGACGGTTCCGTTACAGTGTGTACCCTGAGAGGTCATGTGCGTAGTTCCGATGTGATGAACGTGACCTGTTGACTCGATATGCTGGGCGTTTGCAAATACAGAGACCACCAGCGACATCACTACTGCACAAATAAGAATCATCTTCTTCATAATCTCCTACACTGTTTCGTGTCGTGCGCAACTTCTAAACTTAAACTATTATTGATTTTTTATCCTTTTATGAGACCATTTCCTCCTAAGTAACCATAACTTGCAGAATTTTTATGCCAAAAGATGAATCAAGGGTATCAATACCTCGTTGATGGCTGTTTCATCCAGTCTGTGACCACCTTTGAAGTGAACCACATTGTGATAATGCCGGAGGAACGCCTCTTCACAATTCACCTGAGTGTCATTGTCACCAAACATACCCCATACTCGCTCCTGGTCAGTAAACGTAACACCGTCAAATTGGTGTTCTTCCATTTCGGCAAAATGCCTGATGATGTCTTCGGTGATAACAAACTCTTTCTGTCCGTCAAGTCGTGGCTTGAAGAACTCGAATTTACCGACCTTCAATACTTTACTTGTCTTCGACATAAAGAAGGCCGGATTCACACAAATACGGTTGCAATCGAACATCTGCTGGGCGTACATGCCTCCCATGCTTGTACCTACGATGACATTGGGATGCTCTTTGCTGCACAGTTCCCTTAAATACGGCAATGCTTCAGCAGGATCTACGGGTATGTCTGGTGCAATAACCTCAAAGTCCGGCAACTTCTTCCTTAACGTTTGGATGGTTCCACTGGCTGCAGATGAGCCGAAACCATGGAAATAGATTAACTTCATAGAACTTCCTTTTATTTTCATTTTACACTCTTCTTACTTCGTCAACGCCATTGATGGCTGATATGTGTGATATAATTGTTTGGAGTTCTCCGAAGGAGTGTACTCCAAATGATATATTGCAGTTCACGATGCAGTCTGTTGTCTTAGTCGTCAGTGCATCTATTGACAGCTGCAGTTCATTGGTGATGCAGTTAATGATGTCGCTCAACAGGTGGTATCGATCCACGGACAGTATCTGTATGCTGACAGGATAGAGGATGTTCTGCTCCTGCTCATATTCTACAGAGACGATAGAATCACCTTGCTGAGATGCCTGTTCAATGGCCCGTGGGCAACTGCGTTTGTGTATCGTTATTGTACCGTCTGGGCTTACAAAGCCAATAACTTCCTCACCCGGAATGGGATTGCAATGATGGCAATGACAATACTTGGGTTTCTCCTTCTTGGCAAAATAGCTTCTGAGGAAACGCTTGGCCTTATAGGTGACAACAACATTCTGCCAGTCCTCTTTCGGCTTGATGCTCTCGTCAGTAAAGATTTCCACTACGTCGCCACGATGCAGTTCTGTCTTTACGGATGCCAGCTGACCGTTGATCTTGGCATGGTAGGCATGTTCGCCTAACTTGCTGTGGATCTCAAAAGCGAAGTCAAGTGCCGTTGCCTTCTTCGGCAGGTTGACAGCCATGCCCTTTGGAGAATACACCATGATGTCGTCATTATAGAAGGTTGTAACCACATTCTCGATGAAGCCACCATCTTTCATGTGAAACTCCATATCCTTCAATACCCTGCGGAAGCGGTCAACCCAACGGCGTATGTTGCTTTCCTCCCGTTCTGCCACGATACCTATTTGGTTGTGGCGAACCATCCTCTCGCTGGAGATATGCACCTCTTCCCAACAGCCGTAATCTGAAAGCAACTGCACATGGAAGCTCTGATAGCCATTCTCCTTGGGAGAGTCGATATAGTTCAATATGCCACAAGGCTTCTCACGAAACACATTGGTCAGCCGGGCATATATCTTCAGAACGATGTCTTTCTCCTTAGTCGCATCCTCGCATGGGAAGACGATTTCCACGAAGTGACGGTCAGGCAGATGGTTGAAGTCCACGCCTGTCTTGCGCATCTTACGCCATAGACTATAAGGTTCACGGTACTCCACGGTGACCTCACCTCGAATACCGTTATGGTCCAGCACCTCGCGAATCTTTGAGGTAAATGCAGAGAGGCGGGCTTCATGCAGTTCCTTGTCTCTGCGAATCATCTCCTCGATTTCGCCGTATTCTTGGGGACAACGATAACGAAGACTCAGGTTCTCCAGTTCCACCTTGACACCGTACAGCCCCAAACGGTTTGCCAACGGAGCATAGAAGTAATCGGTCTCGCCGGCAATCTTCATCTGCTTGTGAGGCGGCATACTACTCAATGTCCGCATATTATGTAAACGGTCTGCCAGTTTTATAAGCAGCGCACGGATGTCATATTGCACGGAGTCAAGCATTTGCTTGTAGTTATCCATCTGCTTTGACATCTCGTAGTTTTCCTTTTCCTGCTTGGTGACAGCTCTCACCAGAAAAGCCACGTCATCACCAAAACGCTGCTGAATATCACCGATTGTATAATCTGTGTCCTCCACAACGTCATGCAGGAATGCGGCTATGACGGGGTTTGCACCTAACACTAGTTCTTCTGCCACGATGTTAGCCACAGCAATTGGGTGGAAAATATAGGGCTCGCCAGACTTTCTCTTCTGGTCAGCATGTGCCATCTTGGCAAATTCAAAAGCCTCCTGGATTCGCGTTACATCTTCTTGTGAGACTCTCTTTCCCATCACAGAGAAAACTCTCTCGGCCTTCTCTTGGATCATCTTGTCGTAATTCTGCATCATAATCGTAACATCTTAATCGTTTAACAACCATTTGTCTTACCCCTTTATGATTAAAAGAGTAAGAAAAGTAACCATTGCTATCGATGAGAAGCAAAAAAGGTTGAGATGGATGAAATATCTATGCTACCTCTATAATAATTGCAGTATAGTTGTCATCGGCCTTTTCACGGCAGATGGAATCATATTTCTTCGCAACCTGTACAACATCTTTCGCACATTGTAACGTATGGAGCAATGTCGCATCGTCGATAGCGTTATACAACCCATCGGTGCAGAGCAATATCCTGTCACACGGTTCGAGTTCAATCTGCTTGATTTCAGGAACGGCTTGCTCTGGATGACTAGTGAAGAATGCCCTGTTGATATAGGGAATCCAGGGCGTACCTGTCTCAATATGATCTATTGTCCTATACTTCACATTCCCCTTCAAGTCTATTACATAGCAGCGGCTGTCGCCAGCATGTGCAATGGTTGCCAACTGCCCTTCAATGCTCATCATCACCATTGTTGCACCCATCTGATAGATTCCAGATTTCACGTCCAACGCCTTTTGAGCCTCTTTAGCTGCTCGATAAACTTTACTGCCTCCATCCTTCTCTTGTGAATGTGCTTTCCAATATGCAGAGACGGATTCACTCACAGTCTTACTTGCAACTTCACCAAAGGCGTGGGCACCCATGCCATCGCAGACGATGAACATCTTCCGTTCATCGTCAATATTCACCACATTACGGCAGTCCTCATTATTCCTAAGACCACCTTTCTCTGAAAATGATGTATAACTGATCTTCATTTTATTTCCTTCTTGCTTTTTCCATTGCTTCCTGTGCCCATTTCATCCTCAAACGGGCTTTTTCTCTCGCTTCGTTTGCCCATCTCATTTGAGTTCTGGCCTTGTCTGATGCTTCGTTTGCCCAACGGCTATAGGTGTTAGCCTTATCATACTTCTTATTCCGTGTATAATAGTCGGCTTCGCGTAGATAACCTTGTGCCTTCTTATTGTAGTATTCCGCTTCTCGGTCGTAACCTTCTGCTTTCTTTGTATAGTACTCAGCGTCTCGCATATAATCCTTGGCCTTACCCATATAGTAGCTATCCTGTGCAACAACAGATAAGCTACCAGACAGTATCAGCATCAATATCAATAATCTCTTACTCATAACTTCATACCCTGTTTCGTGTCGGGCACAACTTCCTTGATTTAACTCTTATGTACTTTTATGCAAACAAACTATGCCAAGTAACCATCAACGACAAAAAATCCTCCGTTGTCAAGCGACAAGGAGGACATCTCGAACCAACAATCGAATACTATCATTTCATCTTATACCTTTTCTCTTACTTTTCTCATGTTTGCTGCCCTTTCTTCATCGGTCATTGGTTGCCAAGGAATGACAATACGAAGACTGCTGTCGATGACACAGTAGATATTCTCCTCATCGTCATCCTCCATGCCAAATCCATCTTCATCGGCATAATAGCGACCATCTGGGTGAAGCATCCAGCAAAGGCAACAAACACCATCGCGAAAATCCCAATATCGCCCCAAGCCACCATAGTCCACGTGCTTATGTTTCACATCATGCGGATGTTCCACAGCCTTTAGTTTGTCCCAATCGAAATCCCGGTCTTCAAATCTCACAAGATTACTATTCTCATCCAACAACTGCCTTGCTTTACCTGTGTGGGAATTAGCAAAGAACAATGGTCCACGGCTTTCCCCTATCCATAGCATACCTTCGCCTATAGGATGTATAGAGAGTTTCTCAAGCACAGGATGCCCCTGACATGTAATGCCATGTTCGTCACTACAGAATATCAAACCTGTTATAAGCTTAACATCATCTTCAGCCTCTTTCGGCGTTTCATCCACTTTCGTATCAAATGGTGGTAACACAGGCTCTGCATTCTCATATCCAACCTCATACATATTCTTTCGAAATAGTTTAGGCCCGTATGCAAGTGCCTCTTCCGTAATACCAAATTCGATAATCTCTCCTGGAACTACGTTTCGTGAATTTGTCTCGATGACTTTAGCTTTCCAGTGCCAATAATGCGAGTTATCTCCCTGCACCCGCAGCTCAGGATCTGTTACCAACTCTGTCAAGGTCGATTCATGATACCGACACTCATAGATTCTGTCACCTTTCCTTAACATACATGCTGCCATAATCCTAACTTTTACTCAATTCATTAATCACTTTCTTTCGTTCCTTAAACACCACGATGGGCATTGGTTCTTTATCGTTCTTTTCCATCATATATTGATAGAAGGCGTTAAGCACACGCATAATTTTGTTGGTGTTATGCCCGTCCTCTTGTCGATACCCCCTGATGGGTGGCGGCGCAATACCCTTGTCTGCTGCATAGAATACCCAATAAGTGCTGAGCGCGATGTCTGTCCGATGGAGTCCCATGGCACATGCTATATAAAAATCCCCTTCATCAATCTTTTCACAGAATATTGGGAAGAGTTCTACCATTTTTACAATGGTTTCGTGGTCGTTATCTATAGGGTAATGGAAATAGTCCACCCCATATTTACGGCAAAGCTCTGGGTATCTGTCAGCTGAGTAGTCCTTTCGCAAATCTATCACCTGTCGCAAACCTGCCGCCACAATCGTCTTCCATGCGTATGCCTGCTTATGAGACGATATGGTACGCCCTCTCACACCACCATATACAGGTGCAATATCGGGAATCTGTGTACTCAGTATTCTTTCAATGTCCATCTTGCTAATCCTTGCTTACAATTTCTTCTGCCTGTTTACGCATCTTTTCCAATTCCCGATAATTCTCATTGATGTTCCTGAACTTAACCAGGACCTTGGCTTTCTGGTCGATAAAGCCATAGATTTCTACTTCTTCATCATCGGTCATCCCATAGCCGTCCTCGTCCATATAGTATCGCCCATCGGGATTAAGTTGCCAACTAACTTGCGCAACTCCATTATGGAACTTGCGAATAAACGACGGGAAGTGAAACGAAAGTGCTCTGGCTGTCCTTTGCACATCTTCTGGCAGTTCCTTCAACGAATCCCAGTCAATATCATCCTGAGTAACTGTCACAAGTTTTTGATCCTTGTCCATAAATTCGTATGCACATTTCGTATTGTGGTTGATAAGAAACCGATGTTTCCACCATCCCCACATGGTTTCACCTATTACAGCCATGCCTTCACCGAGGTCTGTATATTCATAAGGCCGAACCTTGTACTCGTCAGTGTTCAGCACCTTATAAAGTTTCTCTTCAGCAGTTTCATTCCCCAGAATTTTGATAACCTTGTCGTAAATACTCATAATTCTACCCTTTCTCTATTACCTGCAAATATAATGAATATAATCGTAAACTTACTCAAATTGACCTATGAATTAACTACATTTAAGCCGCACAGCCCATTACAATTCTCATTTCTTCTTCAATAACCATTGCGACAACGGATTAACTACATCTTGGAATACGGCAGGTTCAATATCTAAAGATTGTTTGTCGGCTACGACACAAATTGTATATTTTGGATCCTCTGCAGGAAATACTCCAGCAAACTGTATCTGTTTTCCAATTGGATTCTTCATCTCTTTATCTTCATTGGAATAAATGCTTTCCGTCGTAGCATACCCCAACCAGTCAATACCATCACTCAGCCATGCTAATTGAGGCGACTCTGCTTTATCTACTCTCAATACATCTATGAGATTTGTGATATTTGTAGGAGAAAACACATCCTTCTCTACATTTACGCTGTCTTCCTTCATTGTCGGAATTATCATCGTACCATTATGAGCTAGACTATTATAGCCTACTGCCATGATGAACGGACTGGTCGAAGGATTCCTTGTGTCAGTCAGTTCTCTCCATTTCCTTTCTGCAACACTTCGTCGATAGCCGTTCATAATTGCCTGATACATCACAACGTTATCGAACTTTTTGATGCCTTGTCGATAACTGATACCGTTATAGATGCTGTCAAGCGACACTCCTTCATTCTCCAATGCCATAATCGTATGGAACGGCTTCGTCAAAGACCCGGTGCATGAATGTACTATCAGCTTCCCTGCTTCATCTCTCTCCAAATCAGAATCCAACCTAATCCATGTTTTTAGTAGGCCAGTTTCTGTATCCAATATCACAATCTGAGCATTATTCAGATGTTCCTTTTGAACAAATCCTTCCAATAGCTTCTTTGCCCGCTTCGTAATCTTCTTATCTATCGTGGTACATTCATCCAACGAATAAACTTCATCTGGGTCATCCATCCAAATTGACACCACATTATTGGATGGTTCATAAACACTGATGATACCACGCTTGATGCCCATCGTGCCATAAAATAGACTAATATACGCGCTATCCTCTGCCAGAGTTTGTTTCGAAAACCCCAAGTCCCGATAAATAATCTCTGTGATATTCCGATGTAGCTCCATGTCATATATGCCATTCTTCCCGTCTTTTGTAACAATGGCATACTTGGGGTTATAGCAAATCTCCACCCATTCATACTCTTTGAGATCATACTGTGGGAGATTCTGCTGCCATTCATCAATGGCACCTAATCTGACGGTATCCGCAACAATCTCGCCAGTGTCAGTGTAAACGCTATCAATAATCATCTCATCTTCACTAATACTGTCACAAGGTGTAATATCCACCCAAACACTATCAACTACCTCAATAATCTCCTGTGCCATAGCACTCGCTTGTACCGCCATTAGCGCCACAACCAGCCATACATACATTTTCTTGTTCATACCCTCTTCTTGCTATTTTTCGTTTTCTATTTTCTCCTTGATGTAACTTGATGCGAAACCAAGTGCTTTAATGATGTGCGGAACAACATCTTTTGGCTTTTCTCCTGATACCATTTTATGGTCGTATGTCAATGTAAGGCTACCATTGTCCAAAAGCGTTGCTTTTATGTATTTCACCTCCCGATTAGCCTGATTTATCAGGGTCATCATTTTTTCTTTATTATCTACCGTTGTTGTTGCCAAATATGGTATAGCAAACCTCAAACTACCGTTACCTCTACAGTACATATATATACAAAGTGTATCGTTAATCATAAAATAATACCCAAGTCCAGGCATCCACTCCACTTTGCCACACAGGCGTTTAATTTCTTCAATTACTTGATCCTTCATATTTTTGCAGTTCTTGTTCTTTTACTTATTTATGAAGTGGTATCGGACAAAGTAACCACCTAGCACCAACAAAAACTGCGTCGAAGCAATTCCGACGCAGCCAGTATAACAATAACGTGTAAAGATTCAATCAAGCATTACGAACCCGGCCCAATAGTATGGGTCTGAATACTTACTTCTTATATAGGTCTTGGCATTGTTGAAAGCCTTACGTTTACTCCAATCACCAAGAGTCAAGTTCTCATAGAACTTTATCATGAACTCCTTGGTCACCACATCGCTGACATTCCATAATGCCATAACAAGTGTCTGTACACCTGCTTTCTTGAATGCCCTTTGTAGTCCAAACAATCCTTCAGGCGTAACCTTGCCCTGACCAGTCTGGCAAGCAGACAAAACAGCCATCTGAATTCCACTCAAATCAAGTCGGCTGATATTCGCTGCAGTCAGAATACCGCCTAATACACCTTGGGGAAGTTCTTTACCCAACCATGCAGCATTACCGCCAGACATAACCAGTCCCGATAATGTCATAGCATCTGTATTTCCTTTGAGATAATCGATCTTCTGTGCTGCATCAGGAGTATAATAGAATCCGTGTGTTGCGACGTGTAAGATTTGTGGAGCATGGCCACTCATATTCAAGAAAGATTCTTCCGTACCACTTATCCCCGTATATGGAGTTACTGCTAATCGTTGAGATTTCAGTACCGATTCTATTCCATCAATTTCCTTCTTTGTCTCAGGCAGTTCTCTGTATACGGAATCTCCACGCAATATATCTCCACGGGTAGCCAACAGCGGAGTAATGTCATATTTAGCGGCTTCCTCTTTCATTACGTCAGCACCGAGGTCATACTTCAAACCGCCATATAGAATAGCATTGGTTCCCTTCACAGCGACATCGATATTGAGACGAGCCTTGTTGCGAACCACTTCACGAGCAGACGATAGTCTTACAAACGTATAGTGTTCCCCCAGCAATGTACCATCCTCCATTGGCAATGATTCAAGCGCTATCTGAAAAAGCAATTGCGATGGCACATAATAGACCGTAGCACCATCCTTTACATCATCCTTAAATGGTTCCCATAACAGCCGATATAATTCATTACCATATTTAGCAGTATAGTACATATCCGGCTGCGGTACTTTCATCGAATCGATGACGCTTTCCTCAAACAGTTCTTTCAGCAAGGGATATTTCTGGCTCTTGTGTACTATATAGGCAGCATATACCCGTCCTCTTGATTCCGTTACGTAATCAGTAAAGTCTATCAATATATCATCATTATGAAGAGCTTTCTTCACATCTTCATAGCCAATATTCATAAACGAGGTCATGTCGCCATAGCTTCTGCATTTGCCTGTCAGCCGTTTCTCCAAAGCATCTGCCTTAGTGGCAACTTCAAGTATACTGTCAGCATTGTGTGCATAGTCTCGTTCCCAATCTTTTATCTTGGCTTGCATGGCTGTAATCATGGCCATATCATGCAAATCCTCCTCAGTACCATTCGACTTGACAATATCGTATGTTGAACGTTCCGACTCTAACAGGAACGACTTCGAGAGTACCAAAGCATCGTAGCAATTCTTAGTAAATTCTGTTTGCCATGCCTCTGCTTTCACGGCAAATGCAGTTGTATTCCGAAGCAAATCAGCCTTGGAATTCCAATAGGCTTCTCTTTCGATGGCCGTATAGTAGGGCAACTTCTGATGTATCTGTGTCTTTGTTTTCTCAATAGAGAAAGTATAATGTTTACAAGCATCATTGATATGGTCTGCAAAACCTTCTGCATTTGCAAGGTAATACATAGCATCTATATAGTCGTCACTGTTCTCACCGTGAAGCATCTTCATCCCATCTGCATACTCCTTATACAATCGTTCTGATTCGTCATAGTGTTTCAACCGATGCTCCATACCGCCCATCAGTGCTAACAGTTTTATCCTGTCCCCGTCACTTTGGGGGTATTTCGTCGCCAATTGTCTGTCTGCCTCCTTATAATCTGCTAAAGCCAATTCATAATTCTTGAATGCAGAATAACATCCAGCTCTTGTCGTATATAGATACTGCTTCTGCTTAGGCTCTGCAAGCCTATCTATTGCAGAAAATAGCGTATCAAGATGTGCAAAACACATGATACTGTCACCTTTCAAACGGTAAATGTATGCAGAAGACATATAGGGCATTAAATAATCAATGCTTTCCGGCCCATTCATTCGCTGAAACTCTCGTTTACTCAGTTCAGCATACTTCAAGGCATCATCATATTTACCCGCTTTAGTGTACAGGTCTCGCAGACTGGTATAGAATAAATGCTTGTCGGCACCTATATATTCGTCATTCAACTGTTGTACATACTGCTCATTCATCAGAAACCAATGTTCTGCTAGATTGTAGTTCCCTTGTTCCTTTGCCTCACCTCCTTTATAACTGTAGTACTCAAACTTAATCTTTTGGTCATCGGTGAGTGCCACCAACGAATCAATCTGCATCGCAACCTTGAAAGCGATTTCCGTGTTGCCAATAAGGCTACTTAACTGGCGTTGCTCCTTCAGAATACTCATAAGTTTGGCATCATAGCTGCCGCCTTGCGCCAATTCCCCTGCCTTTTGATACTCTTCGAGTGCGCCAAAGGTATCAAACATCGCATTCTTGATATTTCCCAACTGGCAGATAGCGTCTATCTCATTCTTTGTCTCGCCAAGTTCATGGAATCCCTTCTGTGCCTCTTCTATACATGGCAAGGCATCTTCATATTGTTGTAACACTTGATACACCGTACCTTCAAAGTACCACGACAGAGGTATCTTGGGTAGAATACGGTTTCTCATATCCTCATCAGCAAACGGAAGAATCTTTTCGAACATCGCCCTTGCATCCGCATAACGGCGATTACTGCTTTTCATATACGATGTGGCCATAAAATAGCCATTCATCACATAGAGGTGTAGAATGTCTTCCTTTTCCTTATCCTTCAGTTCCTCTTTCAACAGTTGCTCGCTAAGTGCAAATCCTTCTTGATACTTTTTCAGCTGTTCATAGCACATAACGGCCATCGTTTGGCTGCATACATAGACCCGACGTTCTGGTTCCGTACGCTGCTTTTTCGTATTTTGACCGACCTTCAGGAATCCTTCTAATGCCTCCTGGTGTTTTCCTGCCTGATTTTGCATAAAAGCACTGTTCAGCAGTTCCGTCACCTCTGCCTCCGTCAGTTCCTGCGCAAAGAGTATAATATGGAACAACAGACATATTAATAAGCTCGATATCTTCTTCATGCGCTATTTATCTATAATAAGGTATAGAGAATCTGCCATCTCTTTATATTCACCTTCTGTATGGCGAAGTTCGTCGAGTAATTGAAGAGCGTCATCGCGTCTGTCAGCACCGAACAAAGCGTATACCTTCAGCCATGACAGTTCATCTGCTTTTTCTTGGATTAGCATCTGGTCGTATGCCCGGCGTTCCTCGTCAGAAATAGAATCTGTTGCGATACGCTGTTCTGCAATCTTCGCTTCTTCTATTTCAATCTGCTTCATTGCATGCTCATAGTTCTTGTCCACAAGCAACTTTTCAATGTTTTCGTAATTACCGCCACCTCTCATAGTGCTATACTCTATGGATGAAGGATTAAACATCATGTCCTCCTTGCTACCCATATAATTTTGGATTAGGAAGAAACCTACTATAAAGATGGCTGCAATGCCAGAAATCCAGTACAGATACTGCCTACCAGAAGAACGAGGAATAGACCGAGTTTGATCCATTGATGGGGCAGGGCATGATTCGTAGCCACTGCCTGTTGAACGGTATCGTGCTGCCGCTACACCTCTATCATCTTCCCATTCATAATCATCTTCCCACTCCTGCATTTTTGCAAGTTTCTCATTCCTGCTTTTAGTGGCTATTTGAACGTCTTTGGTGAACTCCATTTGCTCACGGAGTTCATCATCGTTTTTCAGTTCCTGCTCGAAAACTTTGCTATCTTCGTCAGACATTCTGCCCAACAGATAATCGTCTATATGGTCTTGAAATTCTATCTTCATAGTGAGTCGGTTTTATGCGTTCAAATATCTGTGATAAATCTCCTGGGCTGACTTCCGCAAGTTCTCCATACACTTATACTTCTCCGTTTTCAGTGCATTCTTACTTTTAAATGTCGGCAACTCCAACATAATGTCATCCAGACTTTTCTCCTTATAATAGAACAACGTTAATATCTGACAGCACCGTTCAGACATGTGACTAATGCAGTCCGATATTATCTCCAACATAGCATTCTCACCCTCATCATAAAGCATCTCCTTGTAGATTTCTGCATCCTTGGATTTCCGCTTCTTTTCTTCATTTTCCGCATCCTGACCAGTATGACGATCACGTACCCACTCCTTGAACTTCAACTTGGCTATGCCCATGAAGTAAGTTGTCAACTTTCCAGTGAAAGGTTCTCCGTCTTTGCCTTTCAGAATACCATCTTCTACATAAATCTTCCGTTTCTCAATCTTTTCCCATAGCGTGATAAACGACTCCTGGAATATCTCCATCTTATGCTCATCACCCACAAAGAACACGCCACGATAGTTCTCATCGAAGTATTGCTTACAATGCTTATGCAAGGCACGTTCCATCACAGGGTCACGCCTATACATCCCTTCCACGTAGGCAACATCCGAATATGTCTTTGCATATAGTCTTGCTTCTACCATTATCTTAGAAAGTCTGATATGTTATACTTGTTTATCTCGCCAGTCAGTACGGGAGTCTGAGGCAGCCGTCCACGATAGGCAGACATCATGCTCTCTATCTCTGTCAGGCTCACTCTACCTTTTTGTGCAGTCATATATAGAGCATAGGTCAGTTTCCCGACCTTTGGCGTTTTCATCTCTTGATTCAGTTGGAAGTCCTTGCAGGCACTCAGAGTTATCCATCGCTCTGGTGCTTTTACTGTCTTCCCTTTCTTCTTGATGGGTATGACAAATTCGTCTTTTACGCCTCTGATTACTTCATCCTCGTCACCACGCGAAGAATCACCGCTATGACAAGCATCAACAACAACCAACAGTTTCCCTTGTCCACCTATTTTGCTCTTAATAGCAGAAAGCAGCACATTGATTTCGTCATCAACAAGGTGTTTTTCTCCCTTATCCTCCTTACAATATTTTTTATAGGCATCATACGGGATCCAAGATTCATCCCATCCATCTGCTTCATCCCCATTTACGTCCGTCACCAATTGTCCATGCCCAGAAAAATGAATATACACAATGTCGCCCAGATTGCATTGAGTCGTCAAATCTTTGAATGCTGATACTATCCTATATTTTGTTGCCTGACTATTAATAAGCGTCCGAATATGCTTATATCCCACATCACTCAGCATGTGATGTACGTATGGAATATCTTTATCGCCATTTATCTTCCCCCAATTCTTATCTTTCTGTTCGCCAATCCCTATAACAAGTGCTCTTCTTGTCTGTGCCACTATTAACACATTAAAGAATAGCATCACAAAGATTATACATATTCTATAAGTATTATCTTCCTTAGGTATTCTATTAAACCACCTCCTATACATTAAGTATTCAATTCTATTGATTATGTCAATCGAAGTTTAGATTCATATTCTTTTCTAGTGCAACAACCATGCTCTTCTATATACTCATCACTTCGAATTTTAAGCCACCCCACGTAATTACCACGCGTAAAAAAAGCTCCAACAAACCATCTATCTGGAGGGGGGAGTGGACCAGGGCCAGGCAAACATGTAAACGTAAAAGGTTTTATACAATCATACATAAAATTCACAACAATGACACCTTCTGTATTTACGATACCATATAAAGATGAAATTATGGATTTAGCAATTCTTAAGCCCTTTACAATTCTCAGAGAATCACGAACTTCAGGAACCATTTCATCCCTATTCGGCCATAAATTAATAACAGATTCTTTGGATATAATAACATAAGGCTCATCTTTATAAGTTGTATGAAGTACTTTCACACAAGGATCAACCAAGGAGCATTTCAGAAGGGAACCACAAATCGGACAATAGTTAAATTCATCATGTGTATGAGTAACATATCCGCATTTCTCACAAATACGTTCAGAATACACATTGTTCAGCTCAATTAATCCGACATTTTCACTTCCACATTTGGAACAACTAATCGTAGCACAAACATTTCCGCAATCAAAACAAACATATTCATTATTCGTGTTTACAGAAAGACGCGTGCCTTTTACATGGATAATGTTTTCTTTTATAATTGTCCTTGCGCCTCGAAAATCTTCTATTTCTTTTATTAAGAAATCCCCTTCTTTTAGCGCAGTCAAAGTGTATATCACTTCTTGTCTGTCACCGCCACACATATGTGCTTTACTAGGATCTGTGTAAGATAGTACTTTGTGTTGCTTGAATGCTGTTTTATCATACTCTAAGGCATAATTAATGCCTACAGATCCATGAACAATACCATGAAATTGAATGTCTTCACCAGTGCATAGAACTATCTCGTTTCTTTTTTCCATATCAGCCTGCCTTGTTTACATTTTCAGCGACTTACGATTTATATTACCAACCCTGAGAATAAGTAAATGAGTTATTATCGTCTCTTGCCAAAGTTTTTCCTGACGAATCAGTAATAACCACATCAAATGTAAGGGTGGTGCTACCACTACCCATCATACGCAGGTTGGTATAAGGAAGATATAAGGTCATTGTGAATGTCGTATCTTCATAAGGTGCAGTATCTGATTTTGAAACATTAACCTGACCACCAAATCCATTATTTAACTTTGTTGTATTATCTGCATAATAGAACCATGCAGTTGCTGTTACTCTTTTGTTAAGCATCCCACTAGTCTCAAATTTGAGTTTTATGTTCATTCCTCTACTAAACCCATTAGAAACATTGTGTTCTTGTGAGACGCTAACAATCTTTGCAGATGGTCCAGAACTTGCATCTTGAGTTATGTCTATTCTAATTTCCTTACCCGCAGCTTTTACCTTCATATAATCACTTCGAGAACTTGTACTTGTATTACGGTTGCACACAAGAGTAAAAGAGGAAGATGTTTTATTTTCTATACTACACCATGATGGAACTCCCCAAGTTTCATATGAACTATCACTAGTTTTTACATAGTAACTTTCTCTACCACCTGATTCGGAAAAGTGCTTTGTTTTGTCAGTTGCACTTCCATCAACGGTTAAAAATGCGGGATTAAAATAGAAGGATGTTGAGTACAAAGAAGTTGAAAGAATGTTTTTAGATGTAGAAGTACTTTTATCCCAGACTATAAACTTAAATTTAATGTTCTTAGTACCAGCACCTCCAGAAAGATGCAGTTCGCTATATGGAATTGACAATTTGAACTCGCTCCACTCAGAATTATCGTATTTGGGTTTAATATTGTCATGAGTTGCAACATCTCCAGCACTAGTGTTATATTTGTCATTCTTATCCTTCAGAGCCGATCCATTTTCATCATAGAAATAAACAGCAACTTGTCCATCTTTTTCTTTCAATCCATGAACGTTTAATTTCATTTTTATTGTCATACCATCCTCTCCACTAACTGTTTGGTTGTGGGAAACTGTTACGTTTTCAATTGTTGCCGATGTGGCATTTGTCTTCCCAGATTGTTTTATATCAATCCGTGCTGTATGACCGTTTGGGGTGCGTACCAACATATAATCAGACCGAGAGTTGGTAGAAGAATTGGCATTTACTCTTAACCTAAATGATGATGACGTTTTATCGAATATTGAACACCATGAAGGGACACCAGAAGTAGTCCAAGATTTAGCATCAGTTGAGATGTTGAAATATTCAGTGCCACCAGATGCAGAATGGTTCGAGGTTGTAGAACTTTTACCATCAACTTTTATATAAGTATCGACCTTTTTCGTTGGAGGGCTGACAACATTATCTGTTCTATTAGAATTAATCTTATCATTACACTTTTTTATCCATGTGTCCAAATCATGATTTTGGGGCTTATCCGGACAGCTTTTTGCTGTTTGGAAATATGCTTTCGCGTCTTTATATTGTCCACGATTAAAAGCAGAAACCCCATTTTGTCTAGTCTCTTGATAACAACTTTGTGCCAGACCGACTAATGCGAATAAAGCTAAGATTATTGTAAGTGATACTCGTTTCATATGGTTTATTTCAATTCTACAGAAGTTCTATATATTCTTTTCTTATTATGCCAAAGCTCCATTGTATATATTCCACTAGAATATGTTGAAGTCTCACCATTACCCCAACCCAATAATTCTTTTGAGTTATCATTTCCAGATGAAACACCAACAGTTTCTTTCCAAGAATATCCATTAGGAGATTTGGTTCCGCTTTTTAGAGACCCATCAGGGTTGAGTATTTTAATATAAATTTCTTTCTCCACATACGAATCAGTAAGCCCATCATAATGAATTCTAGGAGTAAGGTAACGCATTCTGTCAGCATGAAGTGTTGCGCCAAATTTCTCAATTTCCTTACCATCTTCATTTTCATTTGAAAAATCACATGATTTTATATGCATGTAGGCACATGATTTTTTTGCATTATCATATGAAGACTGTATAGACTCACTGCTCCATAAAGATAATGCTAAACGATAAAACTCAATGGCCTTTGTATAATCACCAAGATTGTTAATCTGTGTCTTTGCTGCCTCTGCCCAAGCATTAGCAGCTTCTTCCAACTTGGGATCTAAGGCATCCTTTAGGTCTTTAGCTTTATTATAAAAATCAGGTTGAATTGTCGAATAATCATTTTCTAACTCAACAATTTTAGAATAGGTTTGTTTTGCATTTAAGAGTGATTGAGTATCGTTTCCATTACCTTGATCTATAAACTGAGAGCACTGACTTACTAATGTCGTGTAGGCTTCATTATGCAATTTTGCATTCTTCAATTCGGAACTTTCATGGAAAAAACTGAAGTAGATAATGAAACATGCCACTAATGCAGCTATAAAAAACAAAAAGCCTTTTGAAGAGTTAGAACCTGAAGTTGTTGATGTCTTAGGTGTGTCATCTGCAATATGTGGTTCGGTCTTTTTCACGGTTTCTTTTACAGACGACGATGAGGATGTTTGTCTTTGTGTCGCTCTTGGGTCATATTTTGAGTGGCCTGGATAATCCTTTAAATGATCATCATAATAAGAAACTCTTTCGGCAGCAATTTCCTCTATCTCATGGGCTTTTAAGCGTTTCCACGGCTCTTTTTCCAAACACCGATGCATGATATTATTTAAATCATTCGACCACCCATTTAAATCAGGCATCTCTGCTCCATTCTTAAGCATTATTCCTCCCATACCAGAGAAAGGAAGTTCTCCTTCTGCCAGTTCATAGATAGAAGCGCCTAATGACCATACATCACTCGCTAGTATTGGAGCTGGCTGCTTGGAAAAGCGCTCCGGCCCCATATAGGCTGTGGCACCAGCTTCAACGGCTCTCTTCGATTGAGACCTTAAGGTGTTTCGGACTTTTTTGCTAATACCAAAATCTGTTATCATAAATGTGCCATTTGAGTCCATCAAAACATTGTCTGGTTTTATATCCTGATGAACTATTGGATCTGGCTCCAGATTATGAAGATATGCGAGGCCAGATGAAACATCACGAATAAAAGACCATAATAACCTTTCATTCTCCATCGTGGGTTTTAATTTACCAACGAGGTTTGCCACTGAACCTTTTGCACAATATTTCATTGTAAGGTAGGGTCTACTATGCCAAACGTCATATTGTTCAGTTACTAACAAATTTTTGTGTGATAGTCCTGAAGCAATTTTATACTCCTCCAAAAACTCATCACAGCCCTGTCTATTCAAGGATATGTATATTTTTATGGCTACATCCTTTCCTTTCTGGCTATCAGTTGCACGCCAGACTTCGCCAAATGTACCGCTACCTTTATATTCTTGTAAGGTAAATCGGTTATTTATAGTAAGCCCCTTTTTTGTATCTTCCATACCATTCATTTCTTAAGCAATATGATTTTTGCGCGTCGATTTATAACCGTGTTGATGCTAATAAGTACCGCAGGCCTTTCACTCCTGTCGAAATAGATTTCTCCTGTTTCAGCATCCATAATAAGGGAAACGTAATATCCGGGAAATTTAGTTTTTTCCATAAAATTAACGATACCCCTAAATGAATCACCACTACGAATAGTTATCTCATAAGGTTGTTGATAATCATCAGAAATTATTTCTGTTATTTCAGAAGGATCTTCAGTTTTTCCTGTTTCTGAATGAGTCCGTGTTTTCACTTCTGTTATTTTGTTTATTTTTCGCCCCCACTCTTCGCCTTTAATATTTCTTGATAATATAATTTTGTCAAATATTGCGTCTAACTCTTTCGTGACTGAATGATTGGAAGCATTTTTGGCCTTTTCAAGAATAATTTTTTTCAAATATGGCACCTTTTGCTCTAACAACAATAATTCATTCTTGAGAGTGGAAAGCTCACTGGTATCTTTAGCAGCTTCTAACTTATTAGAAAGTTGATTAATATAAATGATATTGGAACTCACACCTAATTTATTTTGGATTTCTTTCAATTTGAGTTTTAACTCGGTTTGCGTTTTAACAAAATTAAGGTCTTGTGTTACGTTCTTCTCTTTTAGCGTTTCTGATTTTTTACTAGCAATTGAGTCTGCCTTTGACACTTGTTCAGAATCAATGTCCTGTTTATTAGAGAATAGTTTCCATGCAGCAAAGAATGTTACACCAATAATCAATAATAGTCCAATAAGAGATAATAATATATTTCTAGTAGATAGTCGAATATTTATGCCTTTAAATGTTTTGTTTATATTCTCATTAGCACTCTTTATATTAGAAGAAGTTTCTTCCTTTTTAATCGGAACATATATTCCTGCACCAGACCTAATTTCACACAAAACAGCTGTAACATTATCATACCAATCTGCTTTTTCTGCTGCTTTCCAAAGAGCTTCTCGACATCCCTTCAATGTTTCACGATTTGCACTGATAATATCTTCGAGGTTTTCACCATCTATTAGTTCTCCATCCATATCGTATGTCTTTTTGTCACGGAGGACTCCGCTTAGGCCGTCACTACATAACAAAATTATATCATCATTATAGACTTTGAACAGTTCTGTTTCTGGAATAGCCTTCTTTGACACATCACCAAGACTTCTGGTGACTATATTACCCTGAGGATGATCAAATGTGTCTTCGTATTTGATGATACCCTTATCAGCTAATTCTTGAACATATGAGTGGTCTCTTGATAATGGTTCTATACCACAGGCTGGGTTATAACGATAAGCACGGCTGTCCCCACACCAACTTAATGTTAGCTCATCACCCACAATCCAGGCCATAATAATAGTACTGCCCATACCTTTATGTTCAGAATCGTGTTTGGAGTCTTTTTTTATTCTAATATCAGCTTCGCTAATAACATGTTCCATGTATTTTTTGCGTTTCTGATGATCTTTTGCAAATTCGGGGGTAATTTTGCCAGGAGCAAAAAATTCAGCAACAGTATCGACCGCTATTTGAGAGGCTACTTCACCAGCATTCATCCCCCCCATGCCATCGGCAACAACCATCAATAAACCACACTCAGACATCTGAGTGTCAACATCTGGTTCTCCTTTGGATGGAGCATCCTTACTTAAATCATAAGCAAAGAAGAAGTTATCCTCGTTGCCATTCCTCGGCGCATCAACAGAAAATTTTCCTGCTGCATCTGTGTAGGCAACCATCCTAAAAATTATATTACTTTTCATTGTCTATTCTTTTTATTCTTTTTTGTTTTCTTTTCGCTTGGCTCTATTGGAGTTAAATCGGAATCTTCGTCGTCTTGTTCAACTTTGGCCCCTAATTCTTCCCTATGAGTAGGAATTTCAGCCGAATTTACTGAAACTCTAGCCAAAATCCATTTCCCATTTTGTTCAACAAGTATCCCACACAGCCTAAAAGTAACAGAACCGATAGATTTATAACATGGTTCAACAAATATACCTGCAAGTATTTTTTTTGTAGTGTTGGGTTGCTCAACCTCATATATGCTATCATTATGTTTAAACTCCATTTTTTTCTTGAAAACAAGGTACGTATATGAAGAGTCCCTCTCTTCTGTCAACCATACTATCCATCCATTCTTTTCACCATCAGACGAATCAATCTTGAATCCTTCTCCTTTTGATACAAGGGTGTCTTTTATGGAATATAGTATGTTTTGGGCATTACATGGTTTTGCATCAATACTATCAATCCGTTTTTTTGCATCACCTTCTGTAAATGACAATTGATATGGCACTGTGCCAAATTTGCCCCGATATTTATTGAAATTAGAATCATATTCCCATGGACGAACAGCTTGGTCAAGAAGGATAAAACCACCTTCAATTTTTACCCCCCATGATGTTACTGCACCAAAAGCATCACTACCATTTCTGCCATATAGCTTTTGAGTTTTCAAGTCTTGCAAACGATACGAACTAGAAACACTTACAAAACCTTTTTCAACTGCCGACTGTACAATCTGTTGGTTTGACGTGTTAAAAGAATAAAGATTGTCGATTTGGGCATTAGCAACCAATGCCCAAATCGTCATTATTAATATAGAGAACTTTTTCATTTTTCCATTGATTTTTATAATTATCTAATTGCTGATATTGGAACTATAAATCCAGTATTTCTTCCAGCTCCAGCAGATACTATACCGACAACCTCCAAATCGCCATTTTCATTAGTATAGAAAACAGGACCTCCTGAGTTTCCTTGCTCGTAATTCGTATCTGTTGTTAAAATAACACCATTTTGTAATCCATTAGCAGCCACAATACCGCTTCCGTAGATAGGATTTATGTCTGTAGGAGAATTAGCACCTAATCCCAATGGGAATCCTAATACTGTTAGTTTCGTTCCACGTTCTAGACTGCTACTTTTTGAGGAATTAAATGGTAAACCTGATCCTCCAGCATTAAAGTAAGCATAATCCGTGTTGTCTAGTGCAGCCATGACCACCTTTGTGCCATCTTCCGTGTGGTTCTCACTATCATGTGAACGATTACAGTGGAATTGGTCACTAGTAAAGGTCATCTTTGTTCCTGAAGAGGATATTGCTATAAAATGAGCAACTACTTTTCCTCCATTATTAGCAATTGCATTTAAATTCAGCAGAGTCTTATTAACTTCACCACCGCTAACAAAGAAATACCATCCTTCAGACACATGTCGAGCCGTAACAAATCTTCCATCAGAAAGCAAGAAACCAGTTCCAGACCACCCAGGAAGTTTATCTTCGCCTCTGCCACATTCTATTGTAGTTTTCTTACCATCAGGGAATGTTATTTCAAAACCGAGTGTCTGGATATAAAAGATATTGGGAAGACACTTGTTTATTGCACTATTATCGACATTTCCACCAGATACAGTTTTATTAATTACCTGCCTTATAATTTGCGGCTTCCTATTTTCTAGATCTTTTATTTGTTTTTGCATGGTAGAAATTGTTTCGCCCTTAGTTGTTACTTCTTTGGCAAGTTTTGCATTTTGCGTGTTAACATCTTTAACTTCTTTATTTAATCTAACAACCTCTTTTTCCTGCTCTTGATTTTTCATATGGAGGTCATACAATTTATATCCACCACCACATGAAAGAAGTACAATTAAGCATGCCAAAGTTGCAATGGCGGTTTTATATGGTCTTAAAGCCTGTTGGCGGAACAAACTCATTCGACGAGTCAATCCTATAGAACCAACTGTTGCTCTTTTCCCTGTTGGGATAATAAAACCCAATTTGGGACCGTTTACAGAAAGTTGAATCTCATCACCGTTCTGCAAATACCATTCATTCTTTACCTTATGGCCGTTAAGGAAAGTTGAATTGGTGGAAGACAACTGAACAATCTTCCAATTCTCACCTTCTTTAACGATGGCAGCATGCCTGCGACTAACAGTAGAAAAACTTTCGTCGTATCGCACTTGACATTTTGAGGAGCGACCAATTTCGATTTGATCGACAATAATCTCCTGTGACTCACCTGCCTGATGATACTTAGAAGAAACTTTGTGCTCCAAGATATAATACTTCTTGGAAGAACCCATTACGGATTTCATTCCGGCTCCTATAGAACCGTTTAGTGTGCGTTTATAACGCTGTGTTTCTTGTGCCATATTTCTTTACTTTTAATTATCTTTATTTATAAAATCTATTTATTAGATTTTCAATTATATACGAATTCAAATTTGCAAATAAAGCATCTTGCTGTTTTCTCAGATAATGAATTCCCCACATTAACACAATACTTAGAACTAAGGCTACTAATGTTGTGTCAAATGCAACGGCTAACATACTTGTTACCTTCTCAAGCCCCTCAGGCGTACTGGCTTCATTAGCAAAGCCCAATGATGCTGCAATTCCTAAGACAGTGCCAATAAAACCAACGGAAGGTACTGCCCAGGCAGCATAACTGATAAATGCCTGTTCACTCTCATATTTTTCACTATATATTCGTATCTGTGCGTCAACAAGGCTAATAACCTCAGCACTTGATTTACTTAAACGGTACTTGGTACAAGCCTTAATAATCAGATCTGTTAGCAGATATTTTTTTGTATGTTCTATCTGTTGCACATTGAGTTTTATTTTATTTGCATCTTCGGCGTCCAACACCCAATTTTCTTTTTCTGGAAGCAGATGTTGAGAAAGAGCCTTTTGTTCATCTGAGATTTTCCCTAACAAATATAGAACATCCATTAATCCGAAAATACAGAAGAAATAAGTGACACCTTGAATAATACCTTCTGGCATTGTCCCACCCAGCATAACAAGAATACGTGGGGCGTTCTTGGCTGGTGTTATACTTACCAATAGCAGCATAATTATTAATGCTATGATAAGACTCAACATGATTCTATAAATTCTTTTATTCATTACTATATTTTTTTATTTTACAACTCTACCAGTTCCCCAAATGGGCTCTCTTATGCCAATAAACTCAAATCCCGAGTTTGAAAGTCTGAAAGAAGCAACCAATTTGTTATTTCCCTTAGAAACTGCAATTGGTCCAATTTCCTTTTTAATTTCGTCATTCTTTCCTGGATGGAATACAAAAATACATGTAACATTAGCATTGCTTGATGTGGAGTTTTCATATACATTAACCCACACAGTATACTCATCAGGATAGATTTGTGGTACATAAAACAGTTCAAAACGTTCCTTCGTATCTTCATCTACTCTTTCTCTGACGTCTTCACCGAGAATACCCCATTTCTTTGATGGATAGTTTCGCCAACACTGCTCTTGCGGTTGACCAAATTTCTGAACGCCCATATCTACGTCGGTGTCTGTTTCATTCCATTTGCAAAGTACACCAAATTTTGCAAAGACACCCAGCGTCTTCTCTACAGTGTTTGCTGTACTATTAGCCTTTTCATTTTTTTCTTTTTCGGCTTTTAAAGCTTCTGTTAGTTCTGCTATTTGCTGTTTAAGTTTTTCTATTTCTTCTTGCTGTTTCTTGACTTTTTCTTTTAGTGCCGTGTTTTCTGAAGAAATTTTCTTAATATCCTCCTCCAGTTTCTCTATTTTGGTGTTAAGTTCTGTCAATTTCTTATTAGCAACTTCTATTTCCTCCCGAATTTTTTCAAACACTTCTTTAGGAACCGAGTTTTTGATTTTCTCAATGGCTTCTTTAACATCATTTGTAACAGTCTTCAGTTCTTGTACTTGTTTAACCAATTCAGGGTCTTCTTGTACACCTTTAGGCACAACAATGAACAATATGATGACTGCAGCCAAAGCTCCAGACAACAAATCTAAGAAAGACGTTCCAAATATGTTGATTTCCTTTCTTGCCATTTTAATATCCTTCAACTCTTAATTTAACATCTCCAATTGAAATTATATCTCCTAAATGGAGTATCACTCCAGATTTCGGGACTTCAGTTGAATTTACGTAGGTTCCATTCATAGAAAGTCTCCATTCAAATTTTTGCCGTTGAACACATTCCGGTTTTGACCAAGGTGTAATCATTTCTCCATTGGGACAATTCTTACACCCATTCCAATGTAAACCTTTTAAACAATCAGTACGCCATTGTCCGTCTCTAATAATCCATGCACCTCTTTCATAATCTAATTCTAAAGTGCAATGACATCGTGAAACAAATGAGCTTAGCGTTTCTTTGATAGGAATAGTATTATAAACATCTTCGGTATCACGGCCCACGGTCAAAATTCTGATATTTCCGTGCAACATGGCATCTAAGCGATACTCTTTATTATATTCTTCCCCCTGCATAACCCTTAACAGCACACCATTCTTTATAGTGTTTCTCTGTTTAAACGAATCAGAGTTAACAGGACGGTATGTCCCTCCCAAATGAGGTAAAAGGCTTAGAACTTCATCAACACTTTGTAATCGTTTCTTGAAATCAGGGACGAGACAGCCTTCAATTAATTGAAGCCACATATATCCATTTGCTGAACGTTCAAGTAACTCTCTGTTCCATTTTCCACGTTTAGCTCTTTCTGTATATTGAGGAAGATCAGCTTCTGTTTCCAAACGACCAAAAGGCAATTCATAAGTCAGTAGCTGATACATCATTACTCCAAATGAATAGATGTCCGTGGTAGGCAGAACAGTTGCATTGCCTCTTTTAGGATTAATTTGCTCAGGTGGCATATAGGCAAAAGTTCCAAATATTTGTTGAGGAACGCCAAAGATTCCGCGCTGGGTTAATCTGTTGTTTTGATCACCAGAAATTCCAAAATCTGTAAGGATTGCTGTTCCATCATGACGTATCAGTACATTCTCAGGTTTTAGGTCTCTATGTACTTTCCCTTGAAGGTGTAAATCCTTAAGACCATATAAAACTTCTTTTGCAGTTTTTAGAAAGTCAACATTTCCCTTCTCCGCAGCTTCCATAAGATCTCCATTTGGACAAAACTCCATAATAATGAACGGATTGCCTTCAACAGAACCTTTGTCGTAAGAGTGTACAAGATAATTACTTTTTATCCTCCCTGTTTCATATTCCATATCAAATCTTTGCAGAAGTTGTTGTCTGTCATCACCAACAATTTCCCAAAGTTTTAACAATTTCAGAGCGTAATCTTGCCCACTTCTATCTTTCACACGATATACACACCCGAAACTTCCAGCTCCGAGCATTTTAACGACACTATACTGTTTATTTATTGTATCGCCTGGATGAAATACGCAACGATTACACTGAATAGACATGGCTTAACCTTTAAATTCAAACAAACGATTTCCCAAAGCTATAACATCTCCTGACTCCAACTTTGTCTTTTTACTTACGCGTATCATAGTAGATTGTTTTTCACTATGGTCTTCAATATACCAAGAGCCATTTTCATGAGTCAATACAGCCTGTTCTCTTGAAGTTATAGTCTGATTGTTGGGGTCTGTATTATCTCTATTCAAAACAATTACTTGACCAGAATAAGTTATGGGGTTATATGTTACTTCCTCTTTTGTCCATGCAATAGGTCTTAATGTGCAAAATTCGTCATGTTGAGGATTGTCCCATGCACCAACCGTACCCATTCTCAATGTTTGACCGCATTGTGGACAGAAACGCGCATTAGGAATCAATTCTGCACCACATTTAGGACAGCGATTATTTCTACCTTTAGTTTGTTGTTGACGTGCGTCTTTTGCTTCAACTGTAGATGTTCCACAGGCAGGACAGACTTTCATTCCCGCAGCTAATTCGTAGCCACAGTTTTCACACACCTTACTTCCACCATGAGACTCATTTAAACTATCAAACACACTGCTTTCACGAACAGTAGAACGAAGAGAATCATGATCATCCCTTACGCTTTCTCTATCATTACTACTCCGAACACTCTCATGGTCTATCATAGAACCGCTCAGAGGTGCATTACATTTCTCACATTTCGATTTACCTGCTGGATTCTCCCAGCCACAATTTTTACATCTCATATTATTTGTTTTTTATGTTAATGCAAGATAATTATCTAAAGTAACCATTTCAAACAATTTTTTTCTAATAACGCAGAAAGCCCTCCAACGTCAGTCTGACGACCAAACGTTGAGGACTTCCTTGTGTATCCCTTTAATCCGTTACGGATTCCTATGTTGTTAAGCGCAAACGGAACATCCATATTTGCTCTTTGCTTTAGCGGTTAGTACTCTCGTTCATGGCTTAATCAGCACTAACCTTGGGCAAAAAGGAAGCGCAGACCACCGCCATACGTCTTCCAGGTTCAGCACGACCCTAATTCCTTATGGATGAAGCCTACGCTTATACGCGGCTCCAAACAGGAATTAGTCTTTGCTCGTTTTACTCGTTTTACGAGGTGCTGATTCGGAAGACGATTTGAGCAAATATGTAATGTACTCTCTTTCGAGAAATACGCCCCAAAATTACAAAATTTCTAGCACATACGAAAACGAATTATCAAAAAAGTGGCAAAATATGGCGTTTTTTGTTGATTTCAACGCAAAAATGTAGTAGAAACACAACTATTAATGACCATAATTTCGAAAAAGTGTTCGTCTTCTTTACTATATGTAAGAAATACTGCCAGTCCAGATTTCTCGGACTGGCAGCATTCGTTTTCAAACTCCCTTATGGGCGTAGTCCCTTGTTTTGAGTTTCTTTGGTTTTCACTGTATCTGGCATCACATCACTATTTGCAACTGCCACTTGTTCACCCTGTTTTGGCTGTTCCTTTGCCAACGACAGTTGAATCTTTCGGTCAAGTGCTGCCAGTTCAGACTTCAAGCCTTTCAACTCATCTTCTTTCTTCCACTGTTTGCTAACTATCTCCTGTAGTTGCAGAATATCCTTTTCAAGTACGGCATTCTTCTCCTTGTACTGCTCAATGGTTTGGGGTATGCGCTCCAATGAGTTGATGAAGTTTCGGGCAGCGGCTATAGGGTCTGACAGGGCTATAAAGCCATTGTTATACCGATACTTGTAATTGCCCTCCACACAGAACTTGTTTTGGAACATGCCCAGCCCGTCCTTGTCAAGTGGTTCGCTGCACATCAGAATGGTGAAGCCGTGTATCTGCCCCACACGTCGGTATTCGCCCTTGGTGTCCTTCTCCTTGGCAATCTTCTGAAGTTGCTTTCCTATGCTTTCCTCATCCGTAGGCTTGAAGCCGTCAAGACGGATAGGGTTCACGAGGTTACCCTCGCCATCGAGTTTACGCTGAGCCTTGTGCTTGTCAAAGTCCTCCTGCAACTTGGCAATGAGTCCGTCATTACGCTCCATTTCCTCCTGCCTGCTTTCCAGTTTCCACACGGATTCATTACAAGCCTTGTTGAACGACTTGCGTTCACCCTCCAGTGCGGCAATCTTCTTCTCCAACTTCGCCTTGTCAAGCAAGTCGGTGTTGCCTGAGAGAATAGCCATGTACTCCGAGAAGTTCATGCCCGACTTCTCATCCATTGCGCCCTCGTCGATGGTACGGGCACCGAGTGCGCCACTCTTCAACTGCGAGATAAACATCTGCTTGCAGTGAAGAAGATTAAACTTGTAACTGTCAAGCGACTTCTCTACGGCATAGATGATGACATCCACCTTGTTGTCGGCAAAGTGCTTGGCGATTTCATTCCTTGCACGCACCGCCCGACCGTTACGCTGCTCCAAGTCGGACGGGCGCCAGGGTGTGTCCAAATGATGGATTGCCACGGCTCGTTTCTGGGCATTGACACCAGTTCCGAGCATGGACGTGGAGCCAAACAGCACACGGACGCTGCCCTCGTTCATGGCTGAGATGACCGCCTTTCGTGCCTTCTCGTTCTTGCACTCCTGTATGAAACGGATTTCATTAGCAGGGATGCCGTAGTCCTCCACTAGTTTACGCTTGATTTCAGAATAGACCGACCAACATTCATTACCTTGCCATGTACCGAGGTCTGAGAAAACAAATTGTGTTCCCTTCTGTGCGTCGAAGCGACGGTAGTAGTCCGCAATCATCTTGGCACAATGAGATGCCTTGTTGTCGGGATGATCCTCGTAGTTCGGGCTAATCATACGCATATCCAGCGCCATCTTTCGGGCATAGTCCGTGGCAATGAGCATCTTCGCCTTTTCCTCCGTCTCTGATAGTGGCGGACGACCGAGCAAGGTTGCATCGCCTGACTTGGCAAACTCCATCAGCCGCTTGATAAACTCTTCCTGGTCTGGCGTCGGTGGAATGTTATGCAGTATCTCGTTCTTCTCCGGTCTGTCCACACCCACGTCTGCTGCAGTGCGGTAGTCTGTAATCTCATTGTAGAAAGCCGCCAGTTCCGGCACTTTAATAAAGTAGCGGAAACGCTCTTTTTGTACAATGTTGTTAGTGACATTAAACTCAAAGTCGGTCGTCTTCTTGGCAAAGATGGCTGCCCATGCATCGAAGCAACGGATATTCTGACGCTCCAGTTCACGGGGACGCAGGTACTTGAAGAGCAGGTAAAGTTCCGTCAGTGAGTTGCTGATGGTCGTACCCGAAAGGAAGGTTGCACCGAGGTCTCTGCCCGTCCGTTCCTGTATGGTACGAATGGCAAAAAGCATATTCAATGCCCTTTGGCTACCCTCCGAGTTGCCGAGTCCTGCCACACGGTCATGTCTTGTATTAAACATGAGGTTCTTGAACTGGTGACTTTCATCGACAAACAGATGGTCGATGCCCATCTGCTTGAAGTCGCACACGTCATCCGTGCGCGTCTCAATCTGATAAGCAATCCTCTCCAACTTCGCTTCAAGGTTAAACTTCCGCTTCTCCAGTCCACGCAGCATCTTCTTGCTTACTTCCTTGCCCTGAGCCCGCAGCACTTCAAGATTTTCCTCCACGCTGTCAAGCTCTGCCTGTAGGATTTCCTGCTGCAATTCCGGCGACTGAGGAATCTTGCCGAACTGGTCGTGCGACATAATCACACAGTCAAAGTCGTTGTTCTTGATGGTATTGAAGAACTTGATGCGGTTAGCAGTCGAAAAGTCCTTTTCGCTTGCATAGAGAATACGGGCATTGGGGTATGCCGCCATATAGGTAACGGCAATCTCTGCCACATTCGCCTTCAGACCTATAATCATGGGCTTGTGTGCCAGTCCCAGACGCTTCATTTCATGCGCTGCAATGCACATTATCAGCGTCTTACCCGTACCCACTTCGTGGTCACAGATGCCACCGCCATTCTGCTTCAGCATCCAGATACAATCCTTCTGTGAGCCGTAGATGCTCTTGATGCCATAGCGTCGTTCCAGTGATTTCATGTCGAGATCGGGGAAAGTCTGGTGACTGCCGTCGTATGTAGGACGCACATAGCAGTTGAACTTGCGGTTATACATGTCCGTCAGCCGTTCCTTGAACTCCGGCGACTGTTCTTCCAGCCAGTCAGAAAACCCGTTTCGGATTTCATCGATCTTTGCGTTTGCCAGTTGGATGCCCTCCGCGTCGCGCACCTTGATGTCGTTACCGTTGTCATCCTTACCGATGCTCTTCATCATGTCGGGGCAGGTGTTGTGCAGCGCATGTTTCAGCAGGGCTATACCGTCATACGTACGGTAGTAGCCATGCACACAGAACTCTTCCGTAATCTTCATGTTTTTCTCGCTGCACGCCACTGAGAACTCATCCATACTCTCCGAGTAGCCGATGCGGATGTCCGTACCGTAGAGTTGGGACATATAGGCTGAAAAAATGCCCGTCGGAATCCAACGCTCACCGAAGTTGAAATCGAGGTCTGCAAACTGGATACGTTCTGGGAAGGACGCTTTGAGGGCTTCCAGCGATGCTTCGACACGATGGTCTGGTGTATAGGCCTCCTGATAGTCCTCTGCCCATTCCTTCTGCTTCCTTATCCACAGTTCGATGTCCTCCGCTTTCTGGATGACGTTTCCTGAGACAAAGCGGTCTTTGACCTCGTAATGCCAGGTCAGCGGATTATAGTAGATTTTACCTTCAAGGCTTTTCGTCAGTTCTTCCTCTGTCATGCTGACGAGATTAGCCATGTACTCCAGTTCCACGCGACCGTACTTGTTGAGCGAGGCAGACAGGGCTTCCTCCGGGGTATCCACCTGTGTCACCTCGTTGATGTTGAACGAAACGGGATGGTCGAAGATGTCTGCCTTGATAAACTCACCGTTTTCCACACGCTCAATGGCGAGAGTGTCACGCCCATGTGCATCCATCAGCAGCAACTTGGTCATCTGCCCCATGTTCAGATGCCCGAAGTCCTTCACGACCTGGTCATAGAGGGTGTTCAGTTCCTCACGCAGTTTCTTGTTTTCCTCATGGTTGTCAGCCTCGTAGGTGTAGAGCGTTTCGTAGGTGTCACGCAGGGGGATGTATGCCGTCAGCCGTGCCGTCTGTGACGCATTCAGTTCCAACGGATGGAAGGTGGCACCATATTCAGTTACATCGCGCAGGTGACCGAGATTGCCGTCCTTATCAAGAACGATAGACCCGTCACGGTAGAACGGCTGTATGTTCCCTTCAAATGGTCTTGGGTTAAGGTCAATCGGCTTGTTCTCTTTCTGTTGAGACTCAGCAACAGGTTTCTTGCTGGCTGAATTTTTGGCACTGTCAGTTGATTGTTGCTTACCATCATTGTGACTGCCGTATTTCTCCATCGCCTCCTTGGAGGGAAGGAAAGTGGAATTCATGGTGTCCGTCAGTCCCTGCCGTTCCAGTTCTGCCTTTCGGTGTTCCTCAGCAATGACACGCAGTTTGATTCTCTGTTCCGGTGTCATGTCCATCATCACCTCATAGAAGCCGTTGATGGGTGGATTCTCTTCCCAATTAACGTCAGCGTAGATGTCATCGGGATTGTCGGGGACACCTTCTGCCTCTTTCTTCTTTTTGTTCATGTTAAGGGTAGCCGAGAAGTCCAGCGCCAATGTCTGCTGAATCACATCTGCATCCTTTTTCCTGGGCTTAGGCTCCGACTGCTTCTTTGCTTTCTGCTTGGGCTTTTCCACCACCTGAGTCTGCGGTATTTCCTCACCGTTCTCTTCCCAAAGGTCGAACAGGCTGAGCATCGGGGACGGGGATGCCGCTTTCTTTTGCTTCTCTTCCTTGACGGGTTTGGCTTCCTCAACGGGCTTTTGTTCCTCTACGACTGCATTGTGTTCCGCTACCTTGGGTTCGTTCTTTTCTTCAATGATTTCCGCATCCTCAGCGGCTATGCCCTTATACAGCGAATAATTGAAGTTGTTGCTGATGTCTGCCAGTACCAACTTGCCCATATCCGCAGCAATGCCGTTCACCCCGCCCTCATGGATATACTCCATTGCAGGCTTGCCGTATGGATCGGTGTCACGCTTGGCAGAGGTGTGGATGATATGGTTACCATGCGCTATGAAATAGGCACTTGTCCCGATACCGTCCATGTCCTCCACATTGATGAAAAGACTATCCGTTTCCGTCAGTTCCTGCTTGGCTGTATTCTTCTGGAGAATGATGAGGTCACTGCCCACTTCCGTATTGGCATTCTCAGTAAAGAGGTTGTTGGGCAGACGGACGGCACTTACAAGGTCTGCATGGCGCAGCATTTCCTCACGGATGGGTGCAGATGTCGGCGAGTCCATGACACCCTGTGAAGTGATGAAGGCTACCACGCCTCCGTCATGCACCGCATCCAGTGCCTTCAGGAAAAAGTAGTTGTGTACCATCTTTGCCGCCTGTCGCCGGACAGGTTCTTTGCTGTTGGTGTAGGCAGGGTCGAAGACGGCAATGTCGCCAAACGGAATGTTGGATACCGCCATGTCGAAGTAGTTCTCAAACGGCTTTGCCAGTTTCTCGAATCCTTCAATGCGCACGATGGAGTCCTGATGCAGTGCCTTCAGCACCTTGCCAGTCATGAGGTCTTTCTCGTAGGCCATGACATAAGCGTCCTTGTTTTTCTGCTTCACCGCATCTACGAACACACCAATACCCGATGACGGTTCCAGCACCTTTTCGGGAACAACACCGAAATAGTTGAACGAACCAATGAGGGTGTTCACGAATACGCTTGGTGTATAGAATGCCGTCAATACGGATGATTTCAGGCTGTCCACATAGCGTTTGTACTCCTGTTCCGACTGTGCGTTTTCACGGAGTACCTTGTGTAGTTCCATCGTCTTGGTAAACAGGGGCATTTCCGACTTGGGCCACTTGGTGGAGTCGGACAAGGCAGAGGCAGGATAGAGGACGCACTTCAAGCCGCCGAAACCGCTGTAGCCACGCAACACAGCCAGTTCCTCATCTGTGGGTGTACGCTTTTCACGCTCTATCAGGAATGCCGTCCTGATGGCGTCGATATTCTTCTGAAGATGTTCCTTCCTATTGTATGCCATACTGTCTGAGGTATAGGGTGACGGTACCAGTCAGTTCATCGTGGAGGTTCTGGTATTCGTCAGTGAGTGGAAAATCATCATTGGCAAGGTCATAGATGGAAAACACCTTGTCCATGAACGGCAGAAGGTTCTCTGCCAGTCGCTCATGGAGCAGCGGAGGAACGGACTTCTCAAACTCCGAGTCGATGACACCTAAAAGGATGTCATACTGAGAATAGTGCAGTCCCTTGGTGAGTGCCGACATGGCCAGTTCCTGTGCCTGGTCTGGTGTATGCCCGTTCCGGCGTTCCTGTTCGTAAGTCTCTGCCGCTTCATCCGCACGGGTACGGATGAAGTCACGATCATGCTGTTGGGTAAACTTGTGCTGACGGAGGTAGTCCAGCAGGTAAAGCTCGTAATAACTCAGTTCCCGTGTGTTGTTCGTTTTCTGATTCATCGTATTCCCGATTATATCAGTTCAACATATTCTTCTGCTTGTTCGGAAACAGCATGGGTGACTCTGCCAGTTCCGTAACGGCCTTGTCGTAAACATCCAACTGATGCAGATAGCGAGTATCATCCCCAATGCCTTCATCGCCGCCTTTTCTGATATATCGCTCCAACGTTGCCATCATGTCAATGTCGGCTATGGACAGTTCCTTAACGATGGCATACAGGGCAAGTCCTTTTTCTGTAGGCTTCAGCCCTTCCTCAGAACGGTACACATAGCCTTCACCTATCAGTTCATTAAGGGCATTCACGATTTCGGTTCCCGTTCCGAGAGTTGCACAGAGAGCCGTGCCGAGGATTTCGCCTTCACTGTAGGGCTTCTTCGCCCTGACATTCCGTTTGGTGATAGAAACGGCCTGGTATTTCACCTTGCTCCATGTCGGCCACAGGAATTCTTTTTCCAATGGCTCGTCCTTTTTTACGTTCTTGTCGGCAACGGATTCCCAGCCTCTGTGCAGAGTATATGACTCTTCAAGCGAGAAACTGAGGTCTGCGGCCATTGCCCTTGCTGTGACGGTCTGCGTCAGTGCTGCAGGGCTGAACGCCTCGACCATCCGAGTACAGATGAGGTCATAGACGAGCCTGTCGGCATAATTCATCTTCAGGGCTGTCGGTCCGAGTTTCATGCCAGTAATCATGATACCGTGATGCCCACGGCATGAACAACGCTTCAGACTGTTGGTTGATAACCTGTCGATACGGCTGGCAGAAATGCCTAACGTATCGTGTTCATGCAGGAAGTCCAGCAACTGGCGGATCTTACGCACCTTGCGGACGCTGATGTGGTCAACACCCGTAAAGGGATAGCTGATGAGTCCCCACTCATAGAGCCGCTTGGCACTTGTCGCAATCTGTTGCAGGGTAAAGCCATAACGCTCGTTTGCGGTACGCATGAGGGTTTTCATGTTGAACAGCCTGGGTGCCTTCTCTGTGTGTAGTCCGCATGATACGTGTGTGATTACCGCAGGCTCTTCCGCCATCTTCAGACAGATATAGGCCTCATTCGCTTCCTTGGGGTTGTCCCAGGACTGATCAGATGCGAAACGGAACACCTTGCCCTGATGCTCCAATGCAAAATGTACACGGTATTCTGCCATCGGTTCCGTATCATGCCAATGCTTGAATCGCTGTGCTATCATGGAAAGCAACGGTGTACTGATGCGTCCCAGCTTGTAGGTGTCAGTACCGCAAGCCTTTGTAATCAGACGGTCAGTTGCTTCCGACAATTTGTAGTCATGCTGCTTTCTGAACAGGTCAGAGAGAATTTTCTGTATAAATGCTGTAGTGTCCTCAACCTGTTGAAAACTCTCTCTTACACCCCTTACCGTCATTTCACGGACATGGATTCTGGTTACCTTATCGTAAAGTTCCTGCGAGGATATGAAGGAAAGAAGCCAGAAGGCAGAGTCACGGGTGTCTGTTGCTACATATAGGTAGTCACAGGAGGCTACAGCAATCTTGATGATGGCAAGCCATGCCGACTGCTCGTCTGTAAGACGTATATGTACGTCCCCCTTGTCATTGACTGTTGCATTCTGGTTAAAGGGTATGCCGTCTGTCCATACGATGATGTAATCCTGTCCGCGATATTGGCGGAATCCGAGTTCGTTTGAATTTGTCGCCTGTGCGAACAATGCCGCAGCCTTGGCGTTTTCTGCTATGATGGTTGTCATTGTTGTTTCTTCATTTAATGTTTTCTGTTGTTGATGTATGGGTATAATGATGGCTCGCCCCCGTCCGTTCCTGAACGGGAACGAGCCAATAAAGCAGTGAGTGAAGTTTTGGCTGATGCTGCCTATAGGCTACATCTTCATGCCCTTGCTCTTTTTCTTTTCAGGCTTGTCCTGCTTCACGGCATTGTCCTGTTGCTCCTTCTGCTTGGTGTCCTTCGGAGCAGTCTGGCTTTGCTGCAGGGGTTCTTTCACTCCCTTGGTCTGCTCGTTGGTTTTGCCCTCGCTGTTCACGGCTACCTGTGTCTGACTCTCCGATGCAGGGGCTTGGATGACTGCCTTGTCGGGATCATTGCTATAGGTCAATGGACGGCCTTTTTCTGGGCTGAACTTCAAGTACATCGTGGAGGGTACGCCCTGCTTGTCGGGCACTCCGTCGAGTTTGATGGTCTTGCCTTCCAGATAGTCGCGCTTCTGCTCGTCGGTGAACTCCACGCCCTTCCACTTGCCGATGGGCTTGATGTTGCCGTTCTCGTCAGTCCATTGTGGACGGCGCTGTTTCTGTGAGCCGTCACCGTCTGTATCCTGTGCCTGGCCCTCTGTCTGCTGGCCCGCGTCCTGCTTCTGCTCCTGACCGTTGCGCTGGCGGTTGCCACGGGGTACGAACTCCACACCCTTTTCCTCAACATTGGCTTGCAGGGTGGTGGTGAACTTGCGACCGTTGGCAAGTTCAATCTCCTTGTTCTTCAAAGGCAGTCCGGCACGGAGCATGTCCTGCTCCTGTTTCGTCAGTTCCGTGTTGCCGATCTTCTCCGGGATACGCAGACGACGCACGGGCAGGTCTGTAATCTCGTTGGTCTGGCGGTCGATGCTGATGATGCTTGGCACACGTTCACCGCGCTCGTTCAGGAGGTCAACGACACGTCCCATATTGCCGTACTTCTTCAGGGCTGACTTGTCGGCCTCGGAAAAGGTGTGTCCCTTGTACTCCTGTTCCAGATTGGCTTCCTTGCGGATAAGGTGTGGCACGAGACTCACGCTACCGTCATCGTTCTTCTTGAAGGACAGTCGGGCAGCGGTTTCCAACTGCTCTCCGCCGAAGGCAGGATGCACAGTGATGAGGTTACTCTTGCCGTAGTTCAGCATCTTGTTGAGGTCGCCCGACTGTTCGAGTTGGTCACGGGTGATGCCCCACTTCTGCTGGATGTCTGCCCAATTAACCTTGGTCTCGTCGATGGGCTGGTACTGGTGCTTGTTCTCCTGCTGCTGTGCAGCATTTTCACTGTTTTTTGGATTCTGTTCCATTTTCTTCTTGTTTTTGTTGTTAATGTAATTGGATGGATTGATGCTTTCGCCCTCGATTTCCGCCTTTGCCTCTTCCGACCCGGCGAACAATCGTTCAAGTACGCCTGTCGTGGTCTTGCTGAATCCGAATCGTGTAGGCTCCTTGCACTGGCGGACGAAGTTCGTGAAGAAGTTGTCAAGGGCATTGCCGTTCTTGTCGAACTGTAGGAAAGACTGTGAGTATTCCTTCCTGACGGGCATTTTGATGGGATTTCCGATGCTGTTCATGCCTGTGACGACACCACGTTCTCCTGTCTTGTTGTCCGTGACAATCAGCACGTCCTTGTCGGGCTTCAGCTTCTCCTGCTCGTTTTCTTTTTCCTTGTCCATTGCTTACTGGATTTTGAAAGTTGTTACTAATGTTGATAATCTCTGATTCTATACTTGTTAGCCGGCTGTATAGTCTGTTTATCTGATGTCATCGATGGACTTGCCGTAGTTGGCAAGCTCTGCCAGTTTTTCGCGTTTGTCCACCTTCTGATATTCATGATCCATGTATTCGCGCACGTCCTGTTCCTTGTAGAACACCTTGCGGCCCAACTTGTAGAAGGGCAGCAACCCTAGGCTGCGATGGCGCTGGATGGTACGCTTGCTGGTGTTCAGAAGCAGACAGAGGTCTTGGGTGTCGTAGATGCGTTCCTGCTGTTGCGGTGACGGTTCTACGGGTGTTACACGCTGGAGCAGTTCACCTATGGACTCCTGCTGTTCATCAAGCCGACTGGCTATCTTCTGGAAGCAGTCGCTGATATGGTTCAATATCTGTTGTTCGTTCATGACCTTTATTCTTTTGGGTTTCACTTCGATTTTGTCTCGCTTGAAAGCTTTCGGGTGCAAAGGTCACCAAATTCCAGAAGGTGATTTTCATACTATGTACATACTATGTAATGATTTTCCTGGAAAAAGTTCAGGAACGGGTGTCTGACGGGCATTCGCAAGCGTCAAATGCCGCCATTGCAGTGACTTATATCGTCAACGGGGATTGGCTCCATTGCTTCGGATGAGTCATGGCTTACCTTTGCCAATGTCGAAAGACAAGTACATAGATTCGTTAATCATAAACAAAAACAAGGTAAAGCAATGGAAATCGTAATGATTGAGAAACGGGCCTTCATGGAGTTCATGGCAAGTGTGGAGGCGTTCTTCGACGGCATGGCTGACATCAGCCGCCGTCTGACGAACAGGGAGGTCAGCGAGTGGGTGGACACCGCTGACGTGTGCAGGGAACTGAAACTGAGCAAGCGCACCGTGCAGACGCTGCGCTCAACGGGCAAGCTGCCTTACACGAGGTTCAACCACAAGACATACTACAAACTGGAGGACGTGATGAAGGTCTTGGAGGAACACAAGGCGCTCGCCCGTAAAGACGGAAAGGATGGTGCAACAGATGATGAATGACGAGATCCTTACCAGTGACTATTTCGACGGGTTCCTGCGAAAGATGCACAAGGTATCGGATGCGCTTACTGACAGAACGAAGGACATCAAGCCGATGTTTGGAGGAACACGACTGCTGACAGATCCGGAAGCCTGCGCCATCCTGAAGGTGGGCAAGCGCACGATGCAGGAGTATCGCACCAACGGCATCGTGCCGTACTATCTGATTGCTGGTAAGGTGCTCTACCGTGAGCAGGACTTGGAGGAACTGCTGCAGAGGCACTACAAGAAGCCGTTTGCAAGGAAATGAACGCACAAGGGTAAAACGAAAGAAACCCGTATCAGGCAGCAATTGCCTGGTACGGGTTTCCCTTCGTGGTAAGAGGTCTGTCTATTGTGACAGTTCCAACGTCAGGCAGACGTTTTCGTACATTGGTCTGCCCATCAGTCGGTTCATGATGTATTTTTGGAACTTCAGGCTGTTGTAACAGTCGATGGCGTATGCCAGACGGATAACCATTTCCAGGTTATACACGTCTATGTTCCAGTTGGGATGATAGGGGAATAAGCGGAACGAACCATGAGTGTCCTCTTCACGCGCGATACTATTCTTATATATAGAGCGTAACGTGCGGAACACGACGGCTGACGGGACGAAAAGCATGTCCGCAATTTCGTCAACCGTCATCCAAACGTCTTTGTCGGGCATGGTCACTATACCGCCCTCTGTCATTCTGATGATGCCTCGCTCGAAGACATCCTTGGGAATCATTGAAAAGTTTGCCATTGTCGTTGTATCGCTTTAATTGTTATTGCTTCAGTGTGCTCGTATCAAGCAGGATTGCAGTGTCCCTGTCAAGATGGGAGAGTCCTTTTTCCTTTCTGCGCTGTATCAGCCTGTCCATATCCTTGCCTATGTTATCATCGGTAATCTTGGCGTATGTCTGGGTGCTGCGGATGTTGCTGTGACCCATCATCTTCGCAATACTCTCTACACAGATGCCTTCACTAACAAGCATCGTGCCGAAAGTATGTCTGGCCTGGTGTGGCGAGAGATTTTCCTCACGACCGATGGCAAAGCCAATCTCATGAACGTGAAACCATGCCTCGTCACGGCTCGGCAAGGGGAACACAGGCTTGGTGTCATCCGTAGTGTTGTAGAGGTCGAGAATCTGCTCTGCTATAGGATGCAGGGGGATGAACGCTTCCACCTTGGTCTTCTTTCGGTTGATACGGATATACCTCCGACCGTCTGCAGTCTTGCCTATATGATGTGGGTACAGTGCTGCCGCATCCGCGTATGCCAGTCCCGTAAACATCGAGAAGATAAACCAGCGGCGAATCAGTTCATCGCGTTCAGTATCGACCTGCAAAGCAAGAATCTTCTTCACATCCTCACGGGTGACGAACTTGTGCTTAGGCTCAGGCTTCTTGAAGTATTCCACATCCTCCAATGGATTGAAACGAATGACCTCCATATCCACACCGAGATAGGTCAGACGGTTGAGCCAGCGCAGGGCATGGTTCATCTGCGAAGGGCCTAAAGCCTTCTTCCTGCTCAGATAGACCTTGTACTCGTTGCCGAAATCTGCTGTCACATCTGCCAGCGGCCAGTCTTCCTTGCCTTTTGAGACGATGAAGTCACGAAGATAGTCCTGATAGTATTGTGAGGCACGATAGCTTGAACGGGACTTGATGACTTCGGAACGGACTAACAGCCGCTCACGCTCCCATTCGCCCATCGTCAGCAGGGTGGTAGGCTTCACCACCTTCTTGTCAACGAGGTTTTTCAGTATCTCAGCACTCACCACGCCCTGGTTCTTCACCTGATCGTCGTAAAGTTCTGTCACTTGGCGCTTGAACTCTGCCAGTTGGCGGTTGGTTCTCGCGCTGTTGGTCTCTCCTTTCTTCGCATCCCACGTTTCGGGAATGCAGCAGATACCAGTGTTCACTACTGAGTTCTTCGCGTCGATGCTGATACGGCAAAGAACGGCTGTCGTTCCGTCTGCCTTCACTCGGCGACGGTCGATGTAATACAGAATGTTGAATGTGCTACGCATAATCTTCTTCTTTTGTTGTTAATACAATGTAAGTTTCATGTCTTTGGTTGCCTCGATGAACTTATCCATATCATCGAAGAGTTTCTGAGGGGTCACTTTTGCATACACCTGAGTTGTCTCAATGTTGGTATGTCCCAACATGCGGCTGATGGTCTCAATGGGTACGCCTTCTTCCAAAGTGATAAGAGTCGAGAAAGAATGACGCCCCATGTGGTATCGCAAACCCTTTATACCAAGTCTTATTCCGATGCCTCTCATGTGTTCCATCAAAGCACGGCACTCCATGTGCGGGAAAAGAGTCTCACGGTTGTCATCATGATACTTCTCTATCAGTTCCAGAGCCTCCGGCAGCAGTTTCACTGCGGCCTGCATCTGGTTCTTCACACGCTTGTACTTCAGCCATAGGTCGCCGTTCTTGTCTCGCACAAGGTTCTCTCTGGTGATAGTCACGGCATCACCGTATGGCACACCTGTATAGCAGGCGAACAGGAACAGGTCACGGGCATAGCGGTGTTGCGGACGGTTCTCGCCAATCTCCATGTCGCGTATTGCCTCGAACTGCTCACGACTCAATGCCTTTGGCGTGTTGCACTTCCTCACGGGCAGTTTGAAGTGGGCAAAATACTGCTTGTCCGTGTTTCCTTCCTTGAACGCCATCCGACAGGCTTTTTTCAAAAGAGCCAGATAGTGTTTGGCTGTGTCAATCTTGTTTCCCACTTCATCAGTCACATAGTCCTGGAAATCGTAGATGAACTGGTCTGTCAACTGTCCGAAAGCAAGGTCGTTGGTCTTGTACTTTGCTTGGATGAACTCCTGCAGACGCTGACGCATGTAGTTGTACTTAACGAGAGTTCCGTTCTTGCGGTCAACACCGACGCGGGCTTCCAGATCGGCACACATCTTATTCACCGCATCCATCAATGTCATCTGTGTCTTCACGCTGCCCTGAAACATTTCCTTCACGTCGGTTGCAGTAAAATCCACCTGACGGGCTACAAGGGAGTCAAAAGCCGAGTTGACGGCAAGGAGCAACTTCTCAATGCGCTCATTCGTCTCTACAGCCTCCTTGCTTTTGCCGTTCAGTCGGCTTTCACGGGGATTCCACAATTCCGGCTTGCAAGACAACTTGCAGGAAAACTGGCTCATAGTGTCATTGAGGGTGATGCGCCCCATGATGGGAGCTTTGCCCTGTTTGTCCAATCCGCTCTTTTTGAGGTAGAGCAACACCTTGAATTTGGATACTTCCATACGCTTACCGTTTTTGGTTGCAAAATTACTTTTTTCTGAAGTATCCTCTGGTGGCAGGTGAACGCAGCTGACAGAGACTATATGCCTCACAAAAACAATCTTTCATTTGCTGCCGTTAGCACACCCCGTTTCGGTAACTGAGTCGCTAACGGATAGGTAACTGAACTATTGCTTTCAGCCGCTTTCCCTTGCACTTTCCGTAAAGTGCGGATTTCTCTCAAACCGCTGATTTCTACCGTTTTAAGTTTCTAACTGCTTCCGTCTGCCTTCTGTTGATTTTGGGCTTAACTACCACTGCTTCCGTCACACCTTCGGCTCCTTGCAGGTTGATGCAGGTACAGGCATCTACACCGTCCAGCACATGCTCGGACACAAAAACGTTGAAACAACTCAGATCTATGCGAACATGGCAGACGAGAGCAAGCGCGAGTCGGTCAACCGCATCACGCTGAAGCCAAAGATAACTCCACAGCTGAAAGTCATCGGACAGGGATAAACCTATTTGTTGGTTCTATTTCTTCGAGAAATGAAACCAAAGATACTATTTTCAGGTCACAAACATGGAAAAATGAGAACCAACAGGATTGGCTCTCATTTTTCGTTATACCTTTGCT